>Ga0315910_10001074_pt1 | contig 25654 bp, 20 predicted proteins | sample EdamamesoilMG_FD_204470 | JGI IMG/M metagenome (GOLD analysis project Ga0315910, IMG submission 204470) | Garden soil microbial communities collected in Santa Monica, California, United States - Edamame soil | ecosystem: Environmental > Terrestrial > Soil > Garden | place: USA: California... | reverse complement strand
CCCCCGGAAAAATGGCTGCGCCATTTTTCTCCCCCTCACCCGCTTCGCGGGTGCCTAGAGCTCCACTCTTTCTCGGCAGGGTTATGAGACGCGCTCTAGTCCGGCTGGCGCGGAGGCGGTGGGGGTTCGCTGGCGCGAAGATGGGAGCGAAGCCGCATCAGGCGCATCCGTAGTGCGGCAGGGCTCTGCGCGAGCTCGATAGCGAGGTCCTTGGCGCTTTCCCCGAGCACGTATCGGCGAAAGAGTAGCTCGACCGCACCCGCATCGAGGTGCTCGGCAAGCCGTTCGAGGTTGGTGCGCGATGCGGTGTTGTTCTCCGGATCAGGCTCTGGATCCGGGGCTTGTGCGAGGGCGTCGCCGACGGGAAAGATGTGGCTCGCTCGCCGGCGCGCGCGAAGCTCGTAGGCCGCGACGTTACGAGCGACCCCGCGGCACCACGCCGAGAAACCGGCAATGTCCTCCGGACTCCCGGGCGTGCTCAGTATGGTGAGACTGACGTTTTGCAGGACGTCGCTGGCGATGTCGCGGTCACTAACCAGGCGCCGAACGTAGCCGCGCAACATCGGCAAACAACGGATCAAACGTTCTGCTTGTTCAGGTGAAGTTTTGTAGGCCATCTCGAATCCCTCGCACCGTCCGGCATGACGACGATGCTCCCCCGCCAGAGGTCAGGCAGAGGCCTCTCGTTTCGGATGTTCCGCACGCCAACCGACTCGATCCGAGCTCGGTGCGGCCCCATCGGAAGAAATGTTTCCTAACGTGTCCCTAGAGATGTCGACGCCGACCGTGGCGAGCAGGCACAAAATAAAGAGGCCCTGATTCGACAGTGCCCGGCGGAAATTTGCAGCGCGTTGCGATACCGATCGGCCGTGTCCGCGGGATGAAAGGACGGTGTCGCGATGTCCCGTTCTGGATGACTATCGACGCTTTCGAGGCTTCTTCTCGGGGGTCGGGCTTGGTCTGCTCGGCGCGACGGAAGCGCCTCGCGCCAGGAGCGAGACGAGCTCCGCAATCTTCCTGGCGCGTCCAGATGGCGTTCGCATGGCGTGCGTGCGGAAGGCGAGCGAGTAGAGATTCGGGCGGTCGAGTGTCGGTAGTCGTTTGGCCGCGCGCGCGTTCTTCGCAATCGCGGCGCGGAGATCGGCGGGCAGCGTGTCCGCCGACAGCGCGCGCATCGGGCCGTAGGCAGCTTCCCAGCGACCGTTCGCCTTGGCGGCTTCGACGAGGCGCTGTCCCGCGGGTTGCATCCGTCCGGCTCGGGTGAGCCGCGCGACGTGCTCGCGGTTGATCTGACTCCACACACTCCGCTCCCGGCGGGGGGAGTACCGCTGCAAGAACGATCGCTCGTCGAACGCTTTGCGAATGCCGTCGATCCAACCCCAGCAGAGCGCGGCGTCGATCGCCTCCGCCTGGGTGACCGATGGGGCGCCCGAGTCCTTCTTGTGGATCTTGAGCCAGAGCTCGGTTTCGCTCTCGTGGTGCTTCGCGAGCCATGCTTCGAACGCGGCTTGCGTGCGAAAGCTCTTCACTTTCTTGGGATCGACGACGACGGCTGCCATGTTCGTGCTCGCTCGGGCTGAACCGCTAGGCTCCGCCGGCTTCGGTCGATTCGCAAGCCGGCGCTACGGCCATCGAGCGATCGACGGGCACGCTGGCTAGAACGATCGGCAAGGGCCGTCCGTCGAACACCTCACGGCGGTCGACCACCAAGGCCAGCATCCAGGCATAGGTCCCGAACCCCGTGCACAGATGGTAGATGGCGTGGAGCTCCAACGCTTGGAGCGGATGGCCGCACCCAAGCCACACGTGCTCGGGCAGCCAGAGTCCGAGCACGGCGAACAGGTGGAACCCTACGGCACCGACGAAAAGCCTGCGAACGAGCGAGGAACCACCGCGGATCACCACTTTCGCCGTCAAGTACGCGACGTAGCAGAGGAGCACCCCGAAGACCGAGACGAACGCCCAGTACTCGCTGGTCGAGAAGTAGCTCACGGTGAGCAGGACGGCGAACGTCACGAGCCCCAGTTGGAAGCGTCGCGCTGCTCGCAGCGAGCTCGCGGGAGGGTCGAAGGGAAGCGCCCGAAACCTGACCGCGTAGGTCGCAATCAACGTCGCGAAGACCATCGGCAGCTCGTCCATCGCCTGCGCGGGGCGAAGGAGCGTGGCGTGGAACGCGACCGAACCTAGACCGATGGCCGCGAGCGAAAGGAAGGCCAGCACGAACCGCGGCTCATGCCGGCCGAGGATGCGCCGCGCGTGAAGCACGCCCGACAAACCGAGCGCCACGAGCGTGAAACTCGAGGCCGCGTTCCACCACTCGGCGACGTACGCGCTGTGAAGATAGTTCGGCTCGCACCAGTCGACGGAAGCGGCAGCGGCACGATCGATCCAAAATCCAGGCGACTTCATCGCTCAGCTCCAGGACCGGGCGATGTGGCGCCCACAACGGACACCGAAGGTGGCGGCTGCGATCGTCGTGTTCGTCCCGATGCCGTCGGGAAACGCGCTCGCATCGGCGACGAACAGGTTCTTGCAGCCGAACAGCTCGCCCGTTTCACGCACCACGCCGGTTCTCACCGAGGCGCCCGTCGGGCAGGTTCCCTGCGGGTGCACGGAGTTCAGCACCACGTCATTGGGCCCGAGCGGCAGCTCGTCGATCAGCCCGAGGTCCGCGCGCGACGCGATCGTCACCGGGTAGCGGTGGGACAGAAACACCCGGCGTGCGCCGGCGGCGAGCAGCACCTCGGACAGACGGCGCAGCGCGGTTCGCATCCGCGCCTGATCGGCGCGCGTCAGCCGATAATTGACTTCGGGCTCCCCGGCGTGGTCGAGCGTGATCCGCTGCCGTCCGTCGCCTTCGTCGTTTTCGCCGGAGTCCGCGAGCAGCACCTCGCCGCCGGCGAAGTGAGGGAGACGGGCCATCAACCGTGCGTGATCTTCACCGAAGCCCGGGAGGGCCGACGCCACGATCGAAGCGTTCAGTAGGCCCGGCTCGCAGAAGAAGCCCCCCTGGCTCGGCTCGATCCAGGCGTCGATGTGGACGGGGTTCGTGATGCCCTGCCAGCCGTCGATGCGCTCGTCGAACTCGCCGACGATGGTGACCCCGGGCTGAACGTGCAGGCGGCGCCCCACCAGCCCGCCCGGCGTCTGTAGGCTCGAGCGGAGCAAGATCGCGGGTGTCTGGAGTGCGCCCGCGGCCAGCACGACCGCCTTGGCGCGCACGTCGAGCGTCCCGACGACGGCGCGCGTGTCCGGATCCCGCACGCGTGCGGTGAGGCCCACCGCGGCTCCGCGAGTGACATCGACCTTGTCGACCCACGTGTCCGTGTAAAGCGAAAGGCCAAGGTCCAAGGCGCGTGGAACGAACGACACATCCATGCTCACCTTGCCCCCGAACGGGCAGCCGAGATGGCAGCGACCGGAACCGATGCAGGCGCCGGCGTTGCGCTCGTTGAGCCTCCACTTGACTCCGAGTGCGTCGCAGCCGCGAACGAAGGTACGGGCGTTCGCGTTGACGAGCTCCCAGGGTACCTGGCGGATGTTCATGCGTTCGCTCAGGAACGCGAAAATGGCGTCGATCTCGTGCTTTTCGAACGAAGCGAGACCGAGCCCATGCCAGCGCGCGAGCGTCGCGTCGGGGATCCGGTCCATCGTCAGCATGTGGATCAACGTGCTGCCCCCGACGGCGCGCCCCTGCGTGATCCGGAGCGAGCCGTCGCTCGGACCGAGATTCGACTGGTTCCAGTAGATTTTTCGAACGGTGCCGGCGAGATCCTGGTCCAGGCTGGTGAGCGGATGGTAGCTGCCGGCTTCGAGCGCCGCGACCTTGAGCCCCGCTGCTGCGAGCTCATGAGCGGCCGTCGCGCCACCCGCGCCGGTGCCGACGACCACCACGTCGACGTCGACGCGCCTGGCGCCGGTAAGGCGCCGGTGATCGAGTACGCGATCGGCGTAGCTCTCGCCGAAGAACGCCGACCCACTCACGGCTTTCCTCCCCCGGAGAGCGGACCTTGGTAGCCAATCCGGCGATAGACGCTCGGTTGCTCGTAGAAGAACAGCGTGGTCAGGCTCTTCAGAGCCACGAACACGTCGCGCTGGAGGGAGACGTCCGAGTGCATGAAGCCCGCGAGGACGTGATCCTGATCGGCGGACGACAGGAAACTGAATCGCGACCGCGATCTCGAAAGCAGCGGCGCGTGTTCGACGAAGGTGAGCGCCAAGCGGACGTCGCCGACCAGCCCCGGAACGTAGCGCGCGGACTCGCCGAGAAATTCGGCAATTCCCGCAACCGCCGCCTGTTCCGCGCGAGCGAGCTCGCCCGGTGCGAGACCGAGTGCACTACCACCGCAGAGCCGCGTGGTCAGCGTGCGTAGCAGCGCGCAATCGTCGTCGTCGAGCTCGCTCGCCGACCCGGGAATCGCGACGCTCAGGGCCGCGACCGCGGCCGCGAGTCCGCCCGCGGAGAGCTTGAGAAAATGCCGCCGCACCAGCGTGGCTCGTGCGGGCACGGCCACGCTGACGGCTCGGTCGGAGTCCAGCGTCGACACCACGCGGATCGGGTCAGTCGCCATCGGGCTAGGCCGCGTTCCCCTGAAAGTGAAAGAGGGTGATCTCCGAGCGTTTCGGCAAACGCATCGGTGGCCCCCAGTAGCCGGTGCCACGGCTCACGTAGATTTGCGTGCGCTCGTTGTGGTGATGAAGGCCCTCGATGTACGGCTCCATCAGCCGCACGAGCCACCCGAACGGCCAGATCTGACCGGCGTGGGTGTGCCCGCTCAGCTGAAGATCGGGTGCGAAGGGCGCAGCACGGTGGATCGCTCGCGGCTCGTGCGCGAGCAGGATCAGGGGCAGCGTGGCGTCCCGACCGCCGAGCGCGCGCTCGAAGTCCGGACCGTGACCGTCGATGAACTGTCCGGTGCCGTCGTCCACCCCCGCAAGGTCGAAGCTCTCGGCACCGTACACGAGCCGCACGCGCTCGTTTCGGAGCGCCCGCACGCCGAGGGTTTCGAGCGCCTCGAGCAGCGGGCCCACGCCGGCGTAATAGTCGTGGTTGCCGGTCACGAAGAACGCGCCGAGAGCCGGCGACAGGCGCTTCAAAGCAAGGAGCTCGCTCCCGACGACCTTCACCGCGTCCTCGAGTAGATCCCCCGTGATCACCACGAGATCGGCGCCCAGCCCCTCGATGCGATCGACGACGCGGCCGAGGTACCCTGCCGGGAGCGTCGAGCCGACGTGGAGGTCCGAGATCTGCACGAGACGGAGCCCGGCGAGCCGTGCGGCGTCACCGCGGAGCTGCACCAGAACGCGCTCCACGACCGGCCCGCGGCGCGCCTGCACGATGGCGGCAACGGCGAGGAGCAGTGCGGAGGCAGCGCCGATCCACGCCACGTGCTGGTCCGACATCCCGAGCCCGAGCGCCCGAGCGAGGTCGAGGAGCGCGAAGGACAAGGCCAGGTAGAAGAGGAACCCGTACCAGCAGTGCATCACCACCTGCGCGGCATAGGGCAGGAAGGCACCCCGCTTGAGCGCCACGGCGTAGCTCAAGGGGAATGCGAGACCGAACGTCAGGATCGAGAGCGTGCCGAGCCACAGCCAGAAACCCTCTGCGCCCGGAGCCAGGACGAGCCGGTACCAGACGTAAGCGTGAAGGCCGCCGCCACCACCGATGATCAGCGTGGCCCAGCCGAGGATCACCAGAAGCCGCTTCACCGTTCGCGGGTGTAGGCGAAGTACCGCAGGGTGATCGGAAGGATGTACGGCAGGATCACGATCCGCCCCACGAGCCCGCCATCCGGGAGTGCGCGCATCTCGTCACACCACCAGAACCGCATCAGCGGGTTCCGGAAATACATGAAGTACACCTCGCCAACGTCCTTGGCGGGTGTCTCCTGGATCCTCGAATACGACACCGCCACGGTGACGTTGAGGACCGTGTGCCGGCACTTGTAACCCTTGGCCGTCTTCTCGACGACCATGCGCATCGAGATGTGCCGCCCGACCGTGATGGCCAAAAACACGCCGATCAGGAAATCGAGCGACGACGGCTTCGCCTGCTCGAAGGTTTCCTTCAGTGCCCTCTGCGTGAGAACGAGCTCGTTCGTCACGCTTTCCGCGGTGCTCATATCCCTACCTCTGGGGCGGAACCTAACTGGCTCCCCCACGCCGGACAAGGGGAGTTAAGCGTCACATTCTGCTGCTACTGAAGCGGGGAAAATCGCGGGCTTTATGGCGCTTTTCGGCGGCGAAAGTTGGCCCGTGAACGCGCCCGAGCGCAGGCTGGCTGTCATGCGACAACGCTGCGAAGTCTGTGAGAGTTTCAAGCCGGACGCGGACTTGCGAAAGAGCGAGAAGCTCGTCGAGGTGCCGCTCGACGTGCGTCCGGTTCTGCTCTGCACCGGCCACGCCCTCATCGCGCAAAACTCGGGGGTTCAGTCGTTTGCCGGGCTGCGCGAGCTCTATGGTCGGGGGCGTCGCTCCTTCGTTCCACGCCGTCGTCCGAGCGTGACGGGGCAGGCCCACGAGAAACGAACGACGCGCGGCCGCCGGACGACCGACGCCTAGAGCTCATCTCATAACCAGCTTCGCTGGTTCTGAAGCGGGCTTCGCCCGCTGCGCTGCTTCGCAGCGCGGCTCTAGCTCTGTCCTCGGGGGCGTCCCGCCCCCGGAAAAATGGCTCCGCCATTTTTCTCCCCCTCACCCGCTTCGCGGGTGGCTAGAGCTCCACTCCTTCTCGGCAGGGTTATGAGATGCGCTCTAGTGCGGAATCACCCGTTGCTCACCTGGGCGATGGCGTCGACCGCGATGTAGCCCCACGGCTCCGCCGAGTCGTCACGGAGCTCGAGCGTGGCGGCTTTCCCTCGCCATGGCCGGATGTCCCAGTCGACGCGGCCCATCACGTCGCTGTTCTTGCCGGTCGCTCGCCGGGCAACCACGTCATCGACTCGGAGCGCGACGTGCAGTCGCTCGAGGTCTTCGCCGCCGGCCAGGCGAAAGACGAGATGGTCGCCTTTGAGCTCGAACGGGGCGGAGACCAACGTTCCGGTCGCTCGATTCTGCAGCGACGCGTGGAAGCTGTTGAGAAAACCCCCTTCGGCGCCTTGCACCACGCCCTGGCCGGCTTCGTTCCCTCGAGCCGGCCAGGCTTCGAACGCTGCTCCGCTGGCGACGAAACCGCCCTCTCGGCCGCGCTCGAAGTCGAGAGTCGTTCCCGGAACCACCCGCCCGCGCTCGGCGAGCACGTCGCGAACCCAGATGCCGGGAACGGTATCGCGCGGCACGTCGGTGTCGAGGTAGTAGCCGCGTTTCCACAAGTTGGCGTCGAGCACGTAGATGCCGACGTAGGTCGGCTTCTTCGCCAGCACCTCGTCGACCGTCGCTGCCTTCTCGTGGCCGGCGTGACCGCGGCCCAGCGTCTTCAGCTCGCGCCTGGCAACGACAGGGTCGATGATTCCGAAGGTGTCGATCACACGCACCTCGCCGTAAAAGCCCGTATGACCGATGAGGCCCGTCGCGAACGTCGCGTTCGCGGGCTTCACGTCACGAAGCCAGGTCAGAAGCCTCTGCTGCCGCGAGTGGTCGTTCCGCCAGCTGTCGGCATCGGTGTCGAGGGCGTATCGTTCTCGCCCTCGTGCGTAGAGCAGCAGAAGCCCTCCTACGACGAGCGCGACGCCGAACCCGGCCACGTGGTCGCGGCTCAGCGACAGCTCCCGGAGCAAGCGGGTCGTGGCGGCATGGTTCGAAAGCTCCCAGAGGCGCGCCACGGCAGCGGCAACGAGCAGCGCCATCATCGGCACCTCGGGCACGAGGAAGCGATGGCCGCCCATGAAGTCACCACCGACGTACGCCACGTAGACGAGGTGGAGCGTCACGTAGGCGACGAGAGTCCGCACCGTTCTGTCGCCAACACCGATGAACGCGACGAGGCCGAACGCCGGTACCCACGCGCGGCGATCGAAGAACTCCCGGAGGTAGATGAGCCCCCGCGCCCAGGCGTCGACGGAACCACCGAGCTTCGCGTAGTACGTGTTCGGGAAAGGGGCGCCGTAGTACGCGTAGTGCCAGGCGAAGTAAGCGGCGTAGGGAACCAGCCAGGCGACGACCGCGATGGCGAGCGACCGAAGCCCTGAGCGGCACCGAACGGTGTCCCCTCGCTTCCCGTCGAGCAGAGCCGCAACGAGCTCACTTCCGACCAGGCAGGCGCCGAACAGGGCCGCGTCTGGGCGGGTGAGGTGCGCGCCGAGCAGTGCGAGCCCGAGGTAGAGGCCGCGGCGTGGGAGCTCGGAGCGAGCGATGACGAGCGCGAGCAACATGAAGGCCGCGACGAGATGCACCTCCAAACCGAGGACGGCCCAGGTCGTGAACGCGCGGTCGGCCACGCAGGCGACGAGCGCGACGGCGACCGCAGGATGACGCCCCCATAGCGTCCGCGCGATGACGTACGTGAGCCCGACGCACGTTACGGCGAGCAGAATGCCGACGTGAACCACCACCGGGACGAACGGCACACCGAGGAGGCGGCTGCACGCATAGAGGGGCGTCATCACGATCACCCACAGGAAGTTCGTGTAACCGTCGACCCGCTCCCCCAGGTTGAAAACCAGGCCGTTGCCGAGCGCGAGGTTCTTCGCGTACTGCATCGACGTGACCGCGTCGTCCGGCACGTTGTAGTCGAGAGAACGCGCCGTCCTCAGCCCGATGCCGAGGACCGCCACCACCGCCACGATCGCGAACCACGGCGCTCGTTCGAGCGCGCCCGCGCGCAGCGAATGCAGCGAGGCTCTCCCACCAATTCCCGTCCACACGGCCGGTATCCACAGCAATCCACGTGCCAGGCGTTCCCCCAGAAAACCGCGGCAATCGACGCCCACGAGAGCTGCCATTCTGTGCCAGGCTCCCGCCCATGAGCGGCCTCGTCGACTGGCCAGCGGCGGAACGGAACAAGCAACCGATCCTCGAGGTGCTCGCGCGCGTCCTACCGAAGCGAGGGCTCGTGCTCGAGATCGCGTCCGCGACCGGTCAACACGTGGCGCACTTCGCCAGGGCGCTCCCCGAGCTCACTTGGCAACCGAGCGACTTCAGCGAGGAGCACTTGCAGAACCTGCGCGCGCGGCGAACGGTCGCCGGACTACCCAACCTCCTGCCGCCGGTCTGCCTGGACGTGACACACGCACGGTGGCCGGTGGAGCACGCGGACGCGATCTTCAACGCCAACATGATCCACATCAGCCCCTGGGCGACGACGCTCGGGCTCTTTGCCGGTGCGGAACGCGTGCTTTCGCCCGGCGCGCCGCTCGTCACCTACGGACCCTACAAGGTCAAAGGCGAGCACGTGTCGGAGAGCAACGTCGCGTTCGACGCCTCGATGCGCGAGCGCGACCCGAGCTTCGGCGTGCGCGACGTGGACGATCTGATCACCGTGGCCGAGGCCCGAGGTTTCGCGCTCGAAGAGCAAATCGCCATGCCGGCAAACAACTTCACCCTCATCTTCCGTCGCCGCTGAGCCATGCACGAAGCGTACTGGCGTGAACGCTGGGAAACCGGCCGGACCGGTTTTCACGAGCCGGCGCCGAACGCCGAGCTTCGCGCGCACGTGGCGCGCCTTCGCGACGGTGCGAAGGCCGACGCCCGGGTGCTCGTGCCTTTTTCCGGAAAATCCACCGATCTTGCCTTCCTCGCCGAGAACGGCTTCGCGGTGACGGGCGTCGAGTTCGTGGAGCAAGCCGCCCAGGCATTCTTCGACGAGCGCGGCCTGACCCCTGCGCGCGAGCCCTGGCACGGTTTCGCGGCTCTGTCCGACAGCGGCGTCCGCATCGCGGTCGGCGATTTCTTCACGCTGTCGCTGCCCGAGAGCGAGCGCTTCGATGCAGCCTACGACCGGGCGGCGCTGATCGCCGTGCGTCCCGATCAGAGGGAACTCTACGTTTCGACCTGTGTCGCCGCGCTGCGCCCTGGCGCGCGCATCCTGCTCGTCTCGCTGTATCTCGAGGGCGGCGCACCGACGGGCCCGCCCTTCAGCATCGGTGAAGGGGAAATTCGGTCGCTGTTCCCGCCCCACCCGGTCGAGCGCCTCGGCGAAAAAGACGTGACCGCGAGCGAGCCCCACCTCCGCGACCGCGGCGCCGCGCGCGTCCTCGAAGAAGCGTGGCTCGTGTCGATCGCCGCACCCTGACCGAGTAGAGGCGGCTACCGCAGCCTCGTCTAGGGCGACACTTAGAGGCGGCCACCGCCGCCTCGTCTAGGGCGACACTTAGAGGCGGCCACCGCCGCCTCGTCTAGGTAGAGCGCGAGCCGAAAGTTTTTTGGCGTTCCGTTTTCACTGGCTCGGATGTTATGGTCGGAGATTGTGTGCGGTGTGCCGCGCGCAATTCACTGGGAGCTTGAGAATGTCTTTTCCCTTGGTGCGGTGGGTGAGCGTGATCTCGATGGTCGTGGCCGGCGCGGCCGCCTGCTCGTCGGACGACGCGAAGCCCGGCCCGGGCGGATCTGCAGGAACATCGGGAAAAGGCGGTTCAGGCGGCAAAGGTGGCAGCGGCGGGGACGCGGGCGAAGCCGGTGCCGGCGACCAGGGTGGTTCGGCGGGCAAGGGTGGCTCGGCCGGCCAGGGCGGCTCGGCGGGCAAGGGTGGCAGCGCGGGTGACGCCGGCGCGGGTGACGACGGAGGTACCGCCGGGATGGCTCCGATGGAGACGGGCACCGTGCGCGGTCGCGTGTTTTCGGCGGCGACCCTCGAACCCCTCGAAGACGTGAGCATCCGAGTCACCTCCGGAGATTCGGTAGAAAGCGCGGACGACGGCAGTTTCTCGCTCGAGGAGACCGCAGGCGAGCGGCGTGTCCTCGCCATTTCACTCGATGGCTACGCGACGGGCTTCGAACCCGTGACCGTGCTGCAGGAGGGCGAGAGCTACGTCGAGATCTTCCTCTTGCCGCACACCGTGTCGGAGACCGTGGACTCGGACGTGGGCGGAACGGTCGGCGATCCGGGCGGTCCGACCGCGGTCATCCCCCCCGACGCTTTCGTCGACTCCGCCGGGGATCCGGTTTCGGGCGACGTCGAGGTGAGCCTGACGGTGGTCAATCCGAACAGTGTCAAAGAGATGCTGGCCTTCCCCGGCGACTTCTCGGCCAAGGACGGAAATGGTGACAGCGGGATTCTCGAAACCTACGTCCCGATGGACGTCAGCGCTCAGAAGGACGGCGAGGATCTGACGCTCGCGGCCGGCAAGACCGTGACCGTCACCTTCCCGATCTTCGATCCCGACGCGGCACCGACCGAGATCGAGCTCTGGAGTCTCGACGAGGAGACGGGCGGCTGGGACCCGGAGGGCAAGGCCACGAAGGTCCTCCGCGGCGGCACGCCCGTGTACGAGACCAAGCTCGAACACCTCTCGTGGTGGAACTGCGATGCGTTCGCGGACGACATCACCTGCATCCGGGGCTGCGTCACGTTCGAGGACGAGCCCGTCAGAGGCGCGTACATCCGCGCGCGCGGCATCAGCTTCGCGAACGTCGGAGCCGGCTGGACGGACTCGAGCGGCTGTTTCGCCGAGGACACGAAGGCGGGCGGGCAGCTCGAGGTCAGCGCTGCGGCCCTCCAGGGCGCGTCGGTGCCGAGGATCATCACGGCGAGCACCACGCGCATGCGCGCCGCCGCCGACGCTTCACGGTGCCAGGACATCGGCGAGCTCGAGCTCATAGCGCCCGACCCGTCGACCGCGGCTTGCCCCAGCGGCTACGGGCTCTGCGACGACGCCTGCGTGGACGTCACGAGCGATCTCGACAACTGCGGCTCGTGCGGCGCGACCTGCGCGGGAGCCGGAGAGCAGGGCGGGGTCAGCGGCGCTTCGTGTGTCGGAGGCGTGTGCGGTTGCGCGGACAACGAGGAGATTTGCGATAACCGCTGCGTCGATCAACGAACCGATCGACGGCACTGCGGTGGTTGCAATAGCCCGTGTGACGACGGCGAGTACTGTAACGGCGGCACCTGTGAGGCGATCGTCTGTGGCAGCACCCTCACCCTGTGCGTGAACGACTGCGCCGATCTCGACACCGACCCGTACCACTGTGGCATGTGCGGGGAAGTTTGCTCGGGCCAAGGCCTCAGCTGCAACCAGGGCGTGTGCGCGTGCTCGGGTGGGCTGACCATCTGCGACGTGCCGGGCGACGGCGAGGCACGGAAGATGTGCGCCGACCTCGACGCCGATCGGGATCACTGTGGGGCCTGCAACGCGCCCTGTCCGGTGGGCGAAGACTGCCAGCAGGGCTCCTGCGAGCCGATCCAGTGCGCCCAGACCGAGACCCTGTGCGGGAACACCTGCGCGGACGTCAACACCGATGCCAACCATTGCGGCGGGTGTGACCAGAACTGCTACCAAAGCGAGGGTCAGCAGGAGGGTGGCGGGGCGCCCGTTTGCTCGGGTGGCGGCTGCGGCTGCCCCTCCGGCTACGCGGACTGCTACGCCGGGACGAACCAGCTCGAAGTCGACTGCCGCGATCTATCCGCGGACGAGGGCAACTGCGGTGCTTGCGGCTACCACTGCGTGCCGGGAGAAACCTGCACCGGTGGGACCTGCGTGGCGACCACCTGCTCGGCCAGCGAAACGCTGTGCGGCGTAGCCTGCTCCGACACCGATACCGACACGGACAACTGCGGCGCCTGCGGCCGCCAGTGTCCGACGGGAGTCAGCTGCATCGGCGGGTCGTGTGATTGCCCGGCCGGCGAAACGGCATGCCGCTCGGCCCAGCAGGGCGAGGTGCCACCGCTGATGTGTACTCCCATGACGAACACCTGTGCCGCAGTTCCTGCTGGGGCGTGCGGCAACGTCGCCGGCGAATGGTCACTCGACCTCTGCGGCTCTGGCGGCAACATTCTCTTGGAGCAGGTGGACTGCGCCTTCGGCGGAGGCGGGGTGGTCGGCGAGTTCTCGAGCGCGAACACCATCAACCTCGTCTATTACGGAACGCCGTGCACCGGCACCTTGAGCGGCGACACCATCACCGGAACCTGCGACATCGGCGGGCAGTGCAGCTTCAGTGGCACGCGCCCCGCCTGCTCGGCCGGCGAGGTGCTGTGCGGCGGCTCGTGCGCCGACACGCTCACGGAGTACTTCAACTGCGGCTTCTGCGGCAACAGCTGTGGCGGCTATTCGGTCTGCCAGAACGGCGCGTGCGTCGCGGCGGGGCACCAACCCGGCCAAAGCTGCTACCCGAACCTGCCCTACTGTGACGTAGGCATGGGCTGCAACATCTCGACGCTGCTCTGTGAAACGTGTGGCGGCGCCAATCAACCGCCTTGTTGGGACGATGCTTGCGGCGAGCCGAGCGAGGCCTGCTGCACCGGCGTCACGAACGAATGCATTGGCGGCGCCGTGTGTGACGTCGGCACTTGCATCCCCGGCTGAGGTTCGCTCGTGAGCACGTGTCGCTCGTGACCTCTCAAAGACGAGCGTCGCCAGAGCGAAAATGAGAACCGCGGTGGCGGGTCACGGGAATCTTCCTGGACCCGCCGCGTTTTCGCGGGCGACGGTTACCCTGGCTTGGGAACTGATCGAGCGGTGTGCTTCACTTTGTCGAGCTCAATGGAGAAGACTTTCACTCGGCGTGACTCTGGCTTCGACCACGGTCCGCGTCGCTTCGCGCTGGTGTTGGTTTTCGCTGGAGTGACGACGGCGCTCGGCTGCACGCCCAACGCCACGAGCGAGACGAACGACGGGGCGGGAGCGACGACCGGCGCTGGCCCCGGCACCGGCGGATCCGCCGCCGGTTCTTCGGGCGGAACTGGCGGCGCGGGCGGCGTGGGAACGGGCGGCGCGAGTGCGGCCGGCGGCGCGGGCGGTGTGGGAACGGGCGGTGCGAGCGCAGCTGGCGGCGCGAGCAGCGGAGCCGGTGGGAGCGCGGGTGCAGGCGGTGTTCCTCCCGCCGCGTTCATCAACCCGAACGGCAAGGTGACGCTCGACACGAACGGCTTCGGCATCCAGGGCTACTGGTACGCCTACGGCGACGGCGTCACCACCACGCAGAGCGGCAATCCGTATCGCGACGGCATGTACTGCGTGACCGGCACCGCCCCGGGCGATGGCAACGCCGACCACTGGGGAGCGGGCCTCGGGCTCGACTTGAACAGCGTCAACAACGTGAAGATGCCCTTCGCCTACGAAGGCGTCGTCACCGGCTTTCGCATGAGGCTCGTCGGCACGGTGCCCTCCCCGGTGCGCGTGAACTTCGTGACCCGGGAAGACAGCAGCGGCGTCGCGCCGTTCATTTTCGGCACGCTCGATGAAACGATCGTCTATTCGATCGCGAACGCGCAAGTGCCCTTGGATTGGGGCGTCGACAACGCCGGGGAACGAGTCGGCGCCGAGCTCTACGCGCTCCAGGTCCTCGCACCCGGCTCCGACGTGGCGGGTCCGATCGACCTGTGCATCGCGGAGTTCGAGCCCGTGTACGATCCGGACAGCGTCGATCCACCCCTCACGGGACCGTACGTCAACAGCGACGGCTTCATGCGCGTCGAGGACAACACCTTGGGTATCCAGGGTCCGGTGTACGCAATCGGCGACGGCGTCTCGACGACGCAGGTGGGCAATCCCTTTAAAGACGGGAAGTACTGCGTCGCGGGCACGTTCTCCGGCGCCGAGGCCGACTGGGGCGCCGGAATCGCCTTCGATCTGAACCACCCGCCCGGTGGCGGCGCCAAGGCTGCGTACGACCCGACCGACAAGGTGGCCGGATTCCGAATTGCGCTGAGCGGCAGCTCACCGGGACCGGTGCGCGTTCAGTTCGTCCTCGACGAGCCACAGATGGGCAATCAGCCGCTCTTGGTGGGTCGACTCAACACCACGACGGACTACCGCATCGACTGGGCCCAGGTGCCGACCAGCTGGGACGTCGACGATGCGGGGCGCGAAGTCGGGACGTCGATCTACACGGTTCAGGTTTACCTGGACGGCTCGGTCGCCGGCCCGTTCGATGTCTGCGTGGACGATTTCTTGCCGCTCGCCGAAAGCGAGCTCGACCACGACGCGCAGCCGCCCGCAACGGGATACACGGGCGCTCGAACGATCGACGACACCACTCTCGCCGCGGAGTACCAGACGTGGAAGGGGCGCCACCTGCAGGATTGCGGCGACGGCACCGCGTGCGTGCCGCGTGACGAGGGCGACTGCATCTCCGAAGGCGTCGCGTACGGGATGCTCCTTTCGGTCGGCAACGACGACCAGGCATCGTTCGACAAGCTCTGGGCGTATTTCGAGAAGCACAAGAACCCGAACGGCGTCATGAAGTGGCAAACGAACGCTTGCGGCGCAGCGATCGCCGACGGCTCTGCGACGGACGGCGAGCTCGACGCGGCGATGGCGCTGATCCAGGCGAGCTGCCGCTGGGGCGGGACGTACGAGGCCGACGCGCGCGAGCTCATCACCGCCATCAAGAACACCGAGCTCACGACCTGCACCGGCCGCACGGTGCTGAAACCCGGTGACAACTTCGGCGGCTGCGATCGCACCAATCCTTCGTACGTCGCGCCGGGGTACTTCAAGGTGTTCGCGACGCTCACGGGCGACACGAGCTGGACGACCGTGGCGAACGACGGCTACACCCTGCTCGCGACGCTTCAAGCCGCGCAGAGCGGGCTCGTGCCGGACTGGAGCGACGGCAGCGGCGCCCCTGCCGCCGGCGACGAGGGCACGTACGGCCCCGACGCTTCACGGACCCCCTGGCGCGTCGCCACCGATTACGTCTGGTTCAACGAGCCGAAGGCGGTCACCTTCTTGAACAACCTCGCGACGTACGTGGACGGCAACGGCGGCGTCGCACGCCTGTTCGAGCCGAACAGCGCCTACCGCGGCGGGCTCGCGATGAGCGCCTTACCGGCGGCCAGCGCGAAAGCACAAGCCTACACCGACGCCTGGCTCACCACGTCGGTGGACGACGAGACCTACTTCCCGGGAACGCTGCGCCCGCTCTACATGCTGCTGATGGCGCACCGGTTCCCGAAGAGCTGCAACTAGAGCGCATCTCACAACCCCGCCGAGAAGGAGTGGAGCTCTAGCCACCCGCGAAGCGGGTGAGGGGGAGAAAAATGGCGCAGCCATTTTTCCGGGGGCGGGACGCCCCCGAGGAAAGAGCTAGAGCCGCGCTGCGAAGCAGCGCAGCGGGCGAAGCCCGCATCAGAACCAGCGAAGCTGGTTATGAGATGTGCTCTAGAGCGGCGGCGCGTCCTTCTCGGCGACCGCCGATGTCGGGCTATTCGTTGCAGATGTAGAGCGCGATCGCCTCGGGCGCTTCGACGACGGCGCCGTTCATCAAGGGCTCCGGGTTCGAACCGTCGAGGTTCGCGCGACGCACCGTGTCCGAGCCGTCCTCGCACGCGTAGATTTTTCCGCCGGCGAGGTCGAGCGCCACGTCCACCGGCGCGGCGTTTTGCACGGAGATCGGCAGGTCGAGCCGATCGCCCTGGCCGTCGACGCCGACGCTGTGGGTCCCGAGTCCGTCGTTGTAGTAGAGGCGCCGGTTCACCGGATCGAGCGTGAGCGTCGACGGGTAGTAGATCGGCGAGCCGAAGACGCCGACCGGGTTCGACCCGTCGTAGCCCGCGCGCATGATGCCGTGCGAGAAAGTGCCGCTGTGATCCGACCAGTAGAGCTGCTGGTTCAACGGATCCACGGCGAAGGCCACGACGGCCGCGGAAGGGATGATGGTGGTGATGTCCGTGGGTGAGGCGATGGGAAACGCCTGGATCGTGGAGATGTAGTTCTCGACGAAGCCCGTTTGCGGGCTGCCGGGGTCGATCGCGAACATCTGGGTTCTGCCGGGCCAGACAGTCTCGAGGCCCGTGCCGTCGAGGTTCACCCGCTGCACCGCTTCCACGCCGAAGTCGTAGAAGTAAAGCTTTTCGTTGTCCGGGTCGACCGCGATGTCGAACACGAAGAGCTGCGGGATCGGCAGGATCAGCTCCGGATTCGAGCCGTCCAGGTTCGCGCGCACGACACCCGCGTCGACGGTGCCCTTCCGCAGGATGAACATCTTGCTCGTCCCGGTCGAGCAATCGCACCCCTCGTCGACCATGCCGTTGCAGTCGTTGTCGAGGCCGTCGCATTCGGTCTCGACCCTTTGGTACGTCGAGGCGGTGTAGGTGCACGTCCAGCCGCTCGCGCCGCGGCACTCCGCGTCCACGCCGTCGGCGCAGACTCCGCGGTTCGTCGGGCAAGCCGAGTCCGTCAGGTTGTTGTCGACGGTGCCGTCGTTGTCGTTGTCGAGACCGTCGCAGATCTCGACACACCCGACGAGGCCCTCATCGACCTCGCCGTCGCAGTCGTTGTCGAGCCCGTCGCAGCGCGTCTCCTCGCCCACCTCGCGCGCGGTCGACGCGTACTCGCAGGACCAAACGCCCAGACACTGCTCCACCACGTCGGCACAGACGCCCTCGCGGTTGCAGCCGGGCCCGCACTCGACCGGGTCGTCGTCGACCGTGCCGTTATGGTCGTTGTCGATGCCGTCACAGATCTCCGGCGAATCGAGCGCCGACGGGGGGACCAGCGACGCGGTCCCAGGCAGCCGCGGGGTCGTGCCCGTTTCCGCCAGCGAAAGGCCGTCGGTCGAAGCGCAGTAGTCGTAGCTGTGGCCGCCCAGCGTGAGCGTGGAGCCCGACGCGTCGTAGCTCTCGGATTCGTCGATCTCTATCTCGAAGTCGATCAGGCAGCGACAGCTGTTGTCCGGATAGCAATCCTCGTAGCAAAACGAGGTAACGCCCATGTTGTAGAGCGTCACCTCTTGAAAATCTTTGCAGTTGCAGGCGTGGCACTCGACCGGGATCTGGAACACGCCGGTACCGGTGATGGTCGCCTGGTGCGTGGCGACGCCGCCCTCGAACGAGAGCGTTCCGGTCACCACGCGGTCGCCGATGCCGTTGAGCTGCGAGGTGGGGCACTCCGCGTACGTCTCCGCGAACACCACGTCCTGGTCGACGCACACGTCCAGATAGGCCCAGCTGGTCCCGTCGAGCTCACCACCGCACGGCGTCCCGGCGGCGCAGGTCGGCGCGGCATCGACGGACGTCTGGATCGGAACCGGCACGTCCTCCGGCGCGAGGCAGCTCCGTCCGGCGCCGGCGCCACCGCCGCCGCCCGAGCCCGCCGTGCCTCCGCCACCCGCGCCCACGCCGCCCTTGCCGGAGCTCGTGCCCGCGCCGGCGTCGCGCGTTCCGGCGCTTCCAGCGCTGCCGCCCTCTTCTGCGGCACCGGCTTCACCGGCCTCACCCGCGCCACCGGCGCTCCCCCCACGCGCACCCGTCGCCGCGCCCGGCGCGGCGTCATCGCTACCGCATGCGCCGTGCGCCACCACGAGCGCCACGCCGCACGCCGACCACAGTGCTCTCCGGACCATCGTCATCCTTGCCCCGCGAGGAAGAAGCTCGAACTTCGAAGCATAGTACGATCTCGTGTGCCCCGACCTTTGCGATCTCGTTTCCAAAAGCGCACGCGCAGGCGCTTCTTGGTGCCGATATCGGATGATGTGGGACAAGCGGCGCAAGCATCCTCGTCGGGCCGTAGCGTCGCGCAAAGCCGCGGTTTCGATGAGATCGCGGCGCTAGAGCGCGTCTAGATGTGCTCTAGGATGCTGGTTTCCGTTTGATCTATCCTGGTGAGCGCAGGTGGCACTCGAACCAGACCCCGAGGGCGACGCGAAAGCTCGAATCGGCCAGGTACTGAGAGACAAGTACCGGCTGGAACGGGTACTCGGCGTCGGTGGCATGGCCGCGGTGTACGCCGCGTCGCACCGTAACGGACGTCGGGTCGCGATCAAGATCCTGCACCGCGAGCTCAGTGTGAGCGGCGAGATCCGCGAGCGCTTCCTGCGCGAGGGCCAGGCAGCGAACGCCGTCGGACATCCGGGCGCCGTGGCCGTGCTGGACGACGACGTGAGCGAAGACGGCGCCGCGTTCCTGGTGATGGAGCTGCTCGAGGGAGGAACCGCGGAGGAGTTCGCGGACAGCCGCGGCGGCAAGCTCCCGCTCCCGGCTGTCTGCTCGATCGGCGCGCAGCTGCTCGAAATACTCGAATCCGCCCACCAGGCCGGCATCGTCCACCGCGACATCAAGCCCGCGAACCTGTTCATCACCCGGCACGGTCGCGTGAAGGTGCTCGACTTCGGCATCGCCCGCCTGCGACAGGGCGGCGGCGCGCGTGCCACGCAAACCGGACTGACGCTCGGCACGCCTGCTTTCATGGCGCCCGAACAGGCGCTCGGGCGCGTTCAGGAAGTCGACGCGAGGACCGACGTCTGGGCGATCGGCGCGACGCTCTTTTCGCTCGCGGCGGGCCGCAGCGTGCATGAAGCGCCCACCGCCCAGGAAACGCTGATCTACGCGGCGACCCAGCGGGCCCCCACCTTTCTGAGCGTCGTTCCCGACGCACCGAAGGAGCTCGCCGACACCATCGACCGCGCGCTTTCGTTCGAGCGGGAAAATCGCTGGCCGACGGCGGCCGCGATGCGCGAAGCGTGGACGGCCGCGTCCCGCACGGTACTCGCCGGCAAGGCCGACACCGACACGCTCTCCGTCGCGCTCCAGGGGTTCCAGCCACGGGCGTCGGAAGCGCCGCTCTCGAGCGCGCGCGACCTCGAAACGCAGCTCACGGGCACCGCGGCGGTGAGCGCGCCGCTCGGCCAGACGCCCCCGGCGACGAGCTCCCGGCGCATCGCCCTGTTCGCGGCGATCGGGCTCGGCCTCCTCGTCGTGATCGGCGTGGTGTGGGCGCTCGGCTCTCGCTCGGGACCGGAAGCGGTCGCGGAGCAGCACGCCGACTCGAGCGCGTCGGCGAGCGGAGCCGCGCCGCCCCCCGCCGCAGTCAGCGTCGCGGCACCGCCTCCGGTCGCCGTGACGCCGGTGCCCGCCGTCGCGCCCGAGCCTGCCCCGCGGCCCGGCGAGCCGCGTCCGCGCGTGAGCCGGCCGAGTGCCCCGAAACCCGCCCGCAGCGCGGCGGCTCCCCGTGAAACGGCGGCCCCCCCACCGCCCGCGCGAAACCCCAACTGCAACCCGCCCTACGAACTAAGATCGGACGGGATGAAGATCTGGAAGCGGGGCTGCCTGTGAAGCCTGCCTGGCTCGCGGTGATCGCGGCGTGGTCGCTCGCCGTCAGCCAGGTGGCGTTCGCCCAGCAGCCGCCTCCCGCGCCCGCGTCGGAACCGGCCCCGGTGGATCCGGCAGCCGTGCCCGCGACCGAAGCGCCGCTCGTCGCCGGCGGACCGAGCAAGGAGCAGTGCATCGACGCCAACGAAGCGGCGCAGAAGCTGATCCGCTCAGGCTCGTTCGCCGAAGCGCGACCGCACGTCGAAATGTGTCAATCGCCGAGCTGCCCCGAGCTCGTACGCACCGACTGCGCGGACCTGGCGAAGGCCATGGTGCAGACGATGCCGACCATTCGCTTCGAGGCGCACGATGCGAAGGGAAATCCGGTCACGAACGTCAAGATCACGATGGACGGCAAGGTCATCGCCGAACGCATCGACGCGACGCCGATCACCGTGGATCCCGGCAAGCACTCGTTCGAGTTCGAATCGCCGGGCCTGCCGCGTACGTCGAAGGCGATTTCGCTCAATGCGGGGGAGCAGCGGACCGAGCGCGTGGACATGGTCGACAAGACGGGCCAGATCCTGCGCACGAGCGGACTGGTGGTCGGTGGCGTCGGCGTGCTCCTGGTCGGCTACGGTGGCTTCCTCGCCGTCCGCGCCAAGGTCCGTTACGACAAGGGGCTCGACCATTGTCCGGATGGTCCGAATTCTTGCGACCCCGTCGGCGTGAAGTACGGGGAAGACGCGCACGACGACGCCGGAACGGCGACGACGATGATGATCGTGGGCACCGTGCTCGCGGCCGGAGGCGCGGCGCTCTACTTCCTCGTGCCCGAGGAGGGCTTTCGCGTCACTCCGGCGGTGGGATCCCGCGGCTTCAGTCTGCATGCGAGCACCACATGGTGAGGGCACGCGCGTCGCTCGTCGCACTGTCCCTGTTCGGATGCGCGAAGATCTGGGGGTTCGACGAGCTCACGCCGCCGCCGCCACCCCCACCCCCGGTGAGCTGCCTCACGGTGCCACCCTGCAGTACCGGCTGCAGCGACTGCAGCTCCCGCTGCGTGGACCTGAATGCCGACCCGGCGAACTGCGGCACCTGCGGCACTCAGTGCACGTCGGGTCGCATCTGCCAGTCGGGCGCCTGCGTTTGCCCCGAGGAGTACGTCGCTTGCGGCGGCCTCTGCGTGGATCCGCAGTCCGATCCGATGAACTGCGGCGACTGCGGCATTGCCTGCGACACCGGTGGCGTCTGCAACGCGGGGTCGTGCACGTTCCCCGTCACGCTCGTGACCGACCAGGGGACGCCGGGTTCGCTGGTCGTGGACGCCACGCGCATCTACTTCGACACGAGCGGCGAGATCCGCTCGGTAGCCCTCGACGGCAGCGACCTGCAGACGCTGACGGCGCCGGCCAGCGTCGTCTCGCTGGCGATTGACGGCGAAAATCTCTACTACCGCGGCGCGACGCTCGACAAGATCCCGCTCGCCGGCGGCACACCGACCACGCTCGTGCCGGACACCGCGGCCGCAGGCGCCATCGCCGTCGACGGAGAGTTCGTCTATTGGGTCGCCGACGGCACCGTCAGCAAGGTGCCGATCGCCGGTGGTGGGGTAACGGTGCTCACGACGGGTAGCGTCTACGACTACGCGATCGGCGTGGACGCGACGAGCGTCTACTTCGGCTATTCGTCCCAGGTCTGGCGCACGCCGCTCGAGGGCGGGAGCGTGTCGCTCGTCGGGAGCGCGCTCTCGACGGTGCAAGATCTCGCCGTCCAGGGTGACCGCGTCTACGTCGCGGGCGGAGGGATCGGCGCGCTCAACATCGACGGCAGCACCAGCGAGGTCCTCGCGACCGCTTCGGCCGCCCAGCGGCTCGCCGTCGACGCCGAGCATGTCTACTACTTCGCCGGAACCTCGCTCTCGCGCGTGAGCATCGACGGGGGCGACGTGACGGTGCTCGCGATCGATCCGTACCCGAAGGACATCGCCATCGACGACACGAGCGTCTACTGGACGAGCGGGGGCGTGGACAATCTCTCGGGCGCGGTCCTGATGATCGCGAAGTGACGGCCGAACGCTCGGCGAGCGCTACTCGACGTGCGCCGCGAGCGGCAGGCCGAGCTCGGTCACACCTTCCGCGACGAAAGCGGCCATCAGCGCCGCGCCCGTCTTGCTGAAGTGCGTGCCGTCGACGGTGGTGCCGTTGTTGTAGAAGAAATCGGCCGAAGCCAGGCAGCCGATCATGTTCAGGTAGTCGAGGGTTTTCTGATTCAAGTCGATGACGGCGGCTCCGGTTTCGCTTCCGAGCTCTTTCATCGCCGTCGCCCAGCGCGCGGTACCGTTGCCGAAGTCGTGGCTGTCGCCCTGGCACGAACGGCGCGGCGGGGGCGTGACGAGGACGGGCGTCGCGTTCCGCTCACGGGCGCCGTCGATGTAGATGCGGAGCCACGTTTTGAAGTCGGTTTCCGGCTCGAGGTAGTAGGGGATGGTGTCACCGTCGACGTTCACGTAGGTCGCGGTCGAGTTCGAGTCGTTGGTCCCGAACTGGACGAACAGGTAATCGCCCGGTGCGATGGCGTTCCAGACGAGCTCGAGCGATTGCTCGTCCTCGGCGTCGATGAAGCGGCGCGCGGTGCGACCGCCGCGTGAGCGGTTCACGACCGTGACGGCGTCGTCGAACTGATCGGCAAAAAACTGCCCCCAGCCACCTTGCGTGGTGCTCGAGCCGTACGTCGACGCGGTCGAGTCGCTGGCGATGAACAGCGTCGGATCGGCGACCACCGGCGCCGTGCCTGCGGCTCCGCCACTGCTGCCGCTCGCGCCCGCCGAAGCACCGGCGCTGCCGGCGGTGACACCACCGGCGCCGCCGGCACCGGCCTGCACGTTCCCGCCCGCGCCGCCGCTACCGCTCGCACCTGCGCTCGGTCCGCCGGCATTGCCGACGCCGCCCGCTCCCGCGCCGTCGGCGCCCGCCGTTGCTCCGGCACCACCGACGCCGGCGTTGCCGATCACTCCGCCGCTCGCGGGCGCGCCGCCCGGGGCGCTGCCGGCGGCACCGAGGCCGGCAGCCCCGCCGATGGAGCTCGAGCCGGACGACGAACCACCGCTCGACGGGCTACCACCCGTCGTCGATTGCCCGGCACTGCCGCCTCCGTTCACTCCTGCACCGCCGCCCGTGCCGGAGGTGGTCGAAGGCTGGGGATCGGAAGGCGTGCTGCAGCCGAACGCCACCCAGGGAGCCGCCAGAAAAAGCAGGGCCGATCGCGAGAGCGCCACCTCCGAACCGTTGCTCGAGCCTCCGCGGACCGGTCACCACTTGGAGCGGTGACCGGTTTGCTCGAGCCCGGGCAACTTGTCGCTCGAGTGCCGCCGACCGCGCGTTCCTTGCAGCTGTGCTTCGCCTTTTTTGGGGCGGTGACGGCGTGCAATGTTCCAGCAGAGCAACCCTTCACCGACCCAGGGGTCCGCGGCGGCTCGGCCGGTGCACCGCAGGCCGGCAGCGGCGGGTCGGGCGGCGCCATGGCGACGAGCGGTGCGGCGGGTAGCGTCGGCCAGGCCGGTGTGACGGGGAGTGCGGGACAAGCGCAGGCGGGCGGTGCGGGCCAGGGCGGCGTAGCTCAAGGCGGCGCGGGTCAGGGCGGTGCAGGCGCGCCGCCGGTCGGAGGCGCGGGGAGCTCCGGCGCACCCCCGCTCTCCGGCGGCACCGCCGGCGCATCGATCGGTGGCGCATCAGGCAGCACGAGCGGTGCGGCTGGAGCGAGCGGCAGCGGCGGGTCGTCCGGCGCGGGCGCATCGGCCGGCACGAGCAGCGGCGGCGCCGGTGCCGGTGGAGCGCCCACGGGACCGATCACGATCTGGATCGCGGGCGACTCGACCGTCGCCAACGGGAACACTCCGTGCCCCACGGGTTGGGGAAAATCCTTCGATGCGTTGTTCGACGATCGCGTCTCGGTCACGAACAGCGCCGTCGGCGGCCGCAGCGTCCGCACCTGGCTCTACAACGTCGGCACGACGATGGATTCGGAAGGCGAGTGCGTGCTCGCGACAGGCGGGGACGGCATGCCGACAATCCAGGCACGCTGGCAGCAGATGCTCGACGGCATGGGACCCGGTGACTACCTCCTGATCCAATTCGGCATCAACGACGGCTCCGCAACCTGCGACCGTCACGTCGGGCTCGAGGCGTTCAAGAGCACCTACGGCGTGATGGCGGAGGCTGCGAAGGAGCGCGGGGCTCAGCCCGTGTTCATCACTCCCGTCAGCGCCGTCGCGTGCAACGGCAGCACCGCGCGCGAGACACGCGGCGCGTACGTCACCGCCACCACGGAGGCGGGAATGACGTACGACGTCCCCGTCATCGACCTTCACGCCCTCAGCATCGACCTCTACACGGCGAGCGGCTTTTGCCCGATCCCGGGCGGCGACGTCTCGGCGAGCACCACCGGCCCCGTCGGCGACTTCTTCTGCGACGATCACACGCACTTTTCGCCGAGCGGCGCAGAGGTCATCGCCGGTCTCGTCGCCGATGCGGTACGCGACGCGGGGCTCGGCCTCGCGGCGTACCTCAAGTAACCGAACCGTCGCGCCGTTCGGCGATCGGTTTGCCCTCGTGCGCGACCGGGGTCAGCCTGATCCGGATGCGCGCGGGTTGGTGGCTCGGTTGTTGGCTCGCGCCTTTCGTCCTTTGTGGATGCGGCCGTTCCGGCATCGCCGGCTGCCTCGACGAGGACGAATGCGAACCAGCGCCCGCGGCGGCGGGCGCGGGCGGCACGGGCGTGGGCGGCACGGGCGTGGGCGGCACGGGCGCGGGCGGCACGGGCGGCGGCGGAGCGCCGAACCAGTGCTCCTGTGGTTTTGCCCCGTCGTTCTGCCAGGACGACATCAGCCTGGTCACCTACCCGTTCGAGGGGGCCTGCGTGGACGGGATCTGCCAGTACACGCCGGTGATCAGCGATTGTGAGTATCGCTGCGACAACGGCGCGTGCGTCGATGATCAGTGCGACGACATCCTGTGCAACGAACCGCCCGAACCGTTCTGCTTGGACGAACGCACGGGGCGCCAATACCGGAATCCGGGCACTTGCACCGAGGGCCTGTGTTCGTACGAATCCGTCGATTTCTCGTGCGTCGAGCCGCCACCGCCGAGCTGCTTCGACTCATCGAGTGTCGTCACCGCGTTCGGACCGGGCACCTGCCAAAACGGAACGCAATGCCAGTTCGGCTCCCTCATCACCGAATGCCCGAATGGGTGCGAACACGGTCGCTGCCTGGAGACGGCCGTCGTCCAGCTCTCGGCGGGCGGGGAGCACACCTGTGCGCTCTACGAGAATGGGACTGCCGCGTGCTGGGGAAATAATTCCGTCGGACAGCTCGGCAACGGCTCCACTGCCGAGGGCTCGACGCCGACACCGGTGTCCGGCCTGATCGATCTGGTCCAGGTGAGCGCCGGCCGCGGGCACACCTGCGCGGTCGCCGGATTCGGGTTCGCCTACTGCTGGGGATTCAACCGCTTCGGGCGGCTGGGCGACGGCACGACGAACGACAGCTCCGTTCCCGTGCAAGTGGCGAACATCACGACGGTCAGCTCCGTC
>Ga0315910_10001073_pt1 | contig 25671 bp, 13 predicted proteins | sample EdamamesoilMG_FD_204470 | JGI IMG/M metagenome (GOLD analysis project Ga0315910, IMG submission 204470) | Garden soil microbial communities collected in Santa Monica, California, United States - Edamame soil | ecosystem: Environmental > Terrestrial > Soil > Garden | place: USA: California... | reverse complement strand
TGGGGCCGCCCCCCCCTGCCCCGCCGCGGCGGCGCCCGCCCAAACCCCCCCCCCTGGGCCAGTTCGGCGTGGGGTGGGGTTTTCTTCGGTGGGGCGCGCCCCCCGCCCCCCCCGCGCCAACGGGGAGCGCACGATGGCGGCTCGGCCGGAGGCCTCGCCCCACCTCGGAGCTGGATCCAGGGATACTGTCTCCAGGATTCCAGGACAGGCGCTAGACGGCGACCGGCAGGCTCACCTCGACGGTGAGGCCGGTGCCCGGATTGCGCTGCATCCGGAGCTCGCCCTCGTAGCGTCGCGCGAGCAGGCGCGCGATCTGGAGACCCAGGCCGACGCCCGACTGCACGAGCTGCTGGCGATCGAACTGCACCATCGGGGCCGCGGCCGCGATCTGCTCTTCGGACATGCCGCGACCGTGGTCGGCGACGCGGAGCACGTAGCGGTCGTTTGCCACCACGCCGGTGACCGAGACCCACTCGCCCGCGCGGGAGAACTTGATGGCGTTGTCGAGCAGCTCGATGAGCAGCTTCTCGAGATGATCCTGGCGGATGCGCAGCGGGCAGGGCGCGAAGGAATAGTGCAGGTCCTTCATGCGGTGCCGCTGCATCGCGTGCTTGCGGACCGCGCTCGCCACGGCGGGCTCCCAGGCCTCGGGCGCGAGCACGGCGGCCGGCGGCGGCACGAGGCCGTCCTGCGTCGAGAGCTGCGTGAAGAGCACGTAGTTGCTCGCGATGCGGAAGAGTTGTTCGCCTGCTTCGTGGATGCCGGTGAGCGAGTCCTCGAGATCGTCGCGGTTGATCTCCATGCCCGAGCGCAGGTTGTCGAGCAGCAGCATGGAGAAGCCGAGCACGGCGTTGAGCGGCGTGAAGAACTCGGTCGGCACGGCGCGCACGAGACTGCCGCGCAGCTGCTCGAGCTTGGCCGTGGCGATGCGCTGGCGCTCCATGCGCGCGCGGATCGAGGCGAAAAGCTGCTCGGGCAGGAAGGGCTTGGAGATGTAGTCGTCCGCGCCCAGGCCCATGCCCTGGCGCACGTAGTCCTCGTCGAGATGGCCGCTGAGGAAGATGAACGGAATCGCGGCGGTCGCGAGGTTGCGCTTGAGCGCACGCAGCACGTCGTAGCCGTCGATGCCCGGCATGGTCACATCGCAGATGATCACGTCGGGCAGGAGGGTCTGCGCGCGTTCGATGCCGGTCGCGCCATCGTGGGCCTCGTGCGTCTGGTGGCCGGCGGTGCGCAGGACGGCGCCAAGCGTGGACCGGGTGGCGGGATCGTCGTCGATGACGAGGATGTGAAGGGCCTGCTGTTGCTGGGCAGCGACGGGCGATTCCATGAAGCGACGGTCTGGTGTCCTGAGGTGAAACCAGCGAAGGGGATGGATTTCTGTTAATCGACGGCCGGTCGGAGGGGTTAAGGTGTTTTCCCCGTCCGATCCGGGTCTTCGGGAGTGGGTCGCAGGCCGAGGGAGTTTACCTAAAACCGGCCGCTGGCGTGTCGATGTCTCCGGTGGACACGTGTGCGTGTCGTCGGCGTCTCGTGACGGTGGCGGCTCGGGCGCGCTTCCGCCCAACTCCGCCAAAGATGCCATACAGAATCCTGGTCCTCGAAGATGACGAGGTCTCCGCCCGAGTGCTGACGGGCATGCTCGAACCGCTCGGTCACGATGTGGCCGTGGCTGCCAACTCCACGCAGGCGTGGGAAGCGCTGCGCAAAAAGCCGGCCGACCTGCTCGTGCTCGATACGAATCTCGTGGGCGAGCAGGGCTGGCAGTTTCTCGAGACCGTGCGCCAGCACCCGTTCTTCGGTCCGCTGCCGACCATCGTGTACTCGGGCGTGTCCGAGCGCGGCGTGGTCCAGAAATACATGCGCCTGGGCGTGCAGGGCATGCTGGTGAAACCGTATTCGGCCGACCGTCTCACCGCCGAGGTCGCGCGTCTCACGCAGGCCTGCTGGCGCGACAAGCTCTTCGAAGCCATCGACGCGCTGCGTGCGCGCACCGGATTCACCGATGCGAAACTCGCCGAGCTCTACCGCGGCGTGGCCAAGGAGATCGACCGCGTGCTCGCCGATGTCGCTCCCGTGCTGCGTCGCGATCCCGGCGATACCGCTGCGATCAAGCGCGTCGCCTCCCTGCGCACGAGCGCGCGCCACATCGGCTTCGCCGCGCTGGAGAAGATCGTCACCGACGCCGAGCGCGGCGCGGTCAACTTCGAGAACGAGCGCGTCCTGCGCCTCGTGACCGACCTGCCCGCGGCGATCGCGATGCTGCGCGAGCGTGCCCAGCCCCTCGCCCCGGAGCCGGAGGAGCCCGCGCCGGTGGACAAGCCCGCAGCCGTCCCCGCGATCCACGAGGCGTAGCGCCTCGAGCCCGTCCTGATGGCGTGACCCGCGGCGTCCGCCTCCGCGGCTCGGCCGGAGGCCTCGCCCTATCTCGCGGCCCTTGCCCCGCGCTACGCTCCGGGTGCCGGTATCCGTCCGCCGGCGACAGGCAGGTCGAGGGTGAACACCGCGCCCCGGCCCGGGCCTTCGCTGTGCCCGGTGAGGTGGCCGCCGAGCTCGCGCGCGGCGTTGGCGCTGGAGTGCAGGCCGAAGCCGTGCCCGTCCTTGCGCGTGGTGAAGCCGAAGTTGAAGATCCGCGTGAGGTTCTCCTCGGGGATGCCCACGCCCTCGTCGCGCACCGAGATGCGCACGATGGCATCCGTGTGCGGCTCGATCGTGATCGTCATCGGTTTGTCGGCGCGGCCGGTCTCGTCCATCGCGTACTTCGCGTTGCGGATCAGGTTGACCAGGATCTGGAGCACCTTGTGGCGCGTCACATGGATGTTGGGCACCGGCTTGAAGTCGCGGATCACCGTGATGCCGTGCCGGCTCAGCGAGATCGAGCTGATGTGCAGGGATTCCTCGACCAGTTCGGCCGCCTGGCAGTCCTCGGCGAGGCTGGAGGCGCGCGCGTAGTTCTGCTGCATGGCGACGACCTCGCTCATGTGCTCGACGTTGCGGCGCAGCTGGGCGAGTTCACCGAGCATCTGCTCGCGCTCGGCGGCGAGCGCCGCGGCCACCTGGATGAAGTAGGCCGGCAGCTGGCGGCCGCGCGGATCGGTGGTGAGAAAGGTCGCGATGTCGGCCGAGTTCGCCTCGAGCATCTGCGCGGCCTTGGCGAGATTCTGGAGCCGGGAGCGACTGAACTGCTCGGTGAGGATCGCGGCGGAGGTGCCCACGCTGTTGAGCGCGTTGCCGAGATTGTGCAGCACGCCGCTGGCGATCTCCGCCATGCCGGCCAGACGCGAGGCGGCGAGCAGTTCCTTCTGGGTGGTCTTGAGCCTCTCCTCGGCCTCCTTGCGCGCGGTGATGTCGCGCGACACGCCGAACGTGCCGATGACGCGCCCCTTCAGGTCGTGCAGCGGTAGCTTGGATGTGGATACCCACGTCACGCGGCCGTCGGGCCACGTTTCCTTCTCCTCCTTGTCGATCACCGGTTCGCCGGTGCGGATGATGCGCTGCTCGTCGTTGTAGGCGTTCTGCGCATGCTCGGTGGAGAAGACGTCGAAGTCGGACTTGCCGATCAGGTCGTCGGCGCTGCGGAGCTTCTTCTTGCGCACCTGCGAGTCGCTCACCCGAAGGAAACGGCTGTGCAGGTCCTTGAAATAGATCGAATCCGGCACGTGGCGGAGCAGGGCGCGCAGGTACATCTGTTCCTGCATGAGCGACTGGCGCACCTCGCGCGTGGCGTTGGTGTCGATCGCCGCGATGGCTAGGCGGTCGCCCGCGCCGTCGCCGGCGGGCAGCCCGGTGAGGAAGAGTTTGACCGCGCAGTCCGCGCCGGTGGCCGTGCGCAGCGTGTTCTCGCCGCTCCAGTCGCGGCCGGCGAGCGCGGACGGGCCGATGTCGTAAAGCAGCGCGGTGAGCAGGTCGGAGGTGAGAAACTCCGTGCAGGCCATGTCCTCGATCGGACGATCGGCGGCGACGCCGAGCAGGAGGCGTCCCTCGTCGTTGAGGTGCAGGAAACGCAGCGAGGGAAACTCGACCACCGCGAAGAGATCGATTGCCTCCTGCGCGAGGAGCTGGAAGGCGCCGGCGATGTCCGTGGTCGGATCAGCGGCGGGGGACGAGCCGGTCGTGTTCATGCGGGGGCGGGAAGTTGTTCAGGGAGGTGGCGGCGGAGGAGCGCGGGGATCGCCTCCCACTTCACGGGCTTGGCGAGGTAGTCGTCCATGCCGGCAGACAGGCAGTTGTCGCGGTCGGCCTGTACGGCACCGGCGGTCATGGCGATGATCGGCGTGCGCCGGACGCCGCTCATGGCCTCGTGCGAGCGGATGGCGCGCGTGGCGTGGAAGCCGTCCATCTCCGGCATCTGGCAGTCCATGAAGATGACGTCGAAGGCGCCGGTTCGCGCGGCCTCGACGGCAGCGCGGCCGTTCTCGACGATCGTGATGGCGAATCCGAGACGGCGCAGCGCGAGCTGCGCGACCTTCTGGTTCACCGGATGATCCTCGGCCACGAGGATGTGGACCTTGCCGAGCGCGTGCGCCGGGACGGCGGGTGCCTGCGCGGGTGCCGGCCGGCCGACCGCCTGCACGAGACAGTCCAGTAGCGAGCGCCGGCGCAGCGGCTTGAAGAGACAGGTGGAGATGCCGGCCGGCCCGTAGTCCGAGCTCGCGGGTTGGTCGCCGTGCGAGGTCAGCAGCACCATCCGCGGCGCTTTCGAGCCGAGGGACCCGGTGATGCGGCGGGCGAGCGTGAGCCCGTCCTCCGCGGGCATCTGGTAGTCCAGGAGCACCAGCTCGAAGGGCCGTCCGTTCGCCTGCGCCTCGGTGACGAGCTGCATCGCGTCGTGCGCGCACGCGGCCTGGGCGAAGGGCGCGCCCCAGGCGCCGAGCAGATGGGCGAGAAACTTCCGGTTGGTCGCATTGTCGTCGACGATGAGCGTGCGCACGTCGGCAAGCCCGGGCGGGGTCGGGTGAGCCGCGGCGCGTCCGTCGATCTCGGCCGCACGCGGCAGATCGATGGTGAAATGGAAACGCGAGCCGCGGCCCGGCGTGCTGTCGACCTCGACGCTGCCGCCCATCAGGCCGACCAGGCTCTTGCAGATCGCCAGGCCCAGGCCGGTGCCGCCGAAGCGACGCGTGATCGAGGTGTCCGCCTGGGTGAACGGAGCGAAGAGCTCCTTGAGCTGCTCGCGCGAGATGCCGATGCCGGTGTCCGCGACCGAGAACTCGAAGCGTGCCGAGGCGCCGGATACGGCGACCTGCTGGACGCGGATCAGCACCTCGCCTTCGGTCGTGAATTTCACGGCGTTGGCCGCGAGGTTGATCAGCACCTGGCGCAGGCGCGTGGCATCGCCCAGGAATCGCCCGCGGATGCCGGGGTCGATGTCGGCCACGAGCTCGAGTCGCTTCGCCTCGGCCTGGCGGGCGACCAGCTGCGCCACGTTGTCGACGACATCGTCGATCGCGAAAGGCGCCGTCTCGAGTGTCATCTTGTCCGCCTCGATCTTGGAGATGTCGAGGATGTCGTTGAGCAGCGAAAAGAGCGTCTCGCCGCTGTTGGCGAGCGTCTGGGCCAGGTCGTGCTGCTGGGGCGTGAGGCCGGAGTCGAGCAACAGCTGGCACATGCCGAGCACGCCGTTGATCGGCGTGCGGATCTCGTGGCTCATGTTCGCGAGGAACGCGCTCTTCGCGCGGCTCGCGGCCTCGGCGGCGTCGCGGGCGCGGATCAGATCCTCCTCGAACTTCTGCCGCACGTTGATCTCCTGGCGCAGCGCGGCGGTGCGGTCGAGCACCGCGTCCTCGAGCGACTTCATCCGCGTGTGCAGGGCGCGGCTCAGGCGCCACTTCTCGCTGAGGGCGTGCGCGAGCTGCAGCACCTCGGCGGGATCGAAGGGCTTCTTCAGCAGCACGAGATTGTCGGAGATGCCGAGCTGGGCCGTCATCTCCTCCCACGAATAGTCGGAGTAGGCCGTGCAGATCACGACCTGGAGTGAGGGGTCGGCCTTCCACAGCTGTGTCGTCGTCTCGATGCCGTCCCAGCCGGGCGGCATGCGCACGTCCACGAAGGCGACGGCGAAGGGCTGGTCGGCGGCGACGGCGGCCTGCACGAGCTGGAGCGCCTCGCGTCCCTGATGAGCGGAGGTCAGCTCGAAACTCCGCGCAGTGGGCGCGGGCGCGGCGGGCGCATCGTCGCTGAAGAGCGCGGCCTCGAGGCTGGCCAGGGCCTGGTCCGCGGCGCGCGCGGGCGCGGCGAGGATCTTGCGGAAGTCCTGATGGATCGCGGCGTTGTCATCCACGATCAGGATACGCCGGTTCGGTGGCGACGCGCTGGCGGAGTCATCCATGGTGCGCGGACGGTCGAGGCCGGCCCGACGCGGTCGCGCGCGGGTGGAGATTTCGGGACAACGGTGTGTTCCGGGCCATGGATGGGCAGGGTAGTGGGGCTGGTCGGGTCCTGCGGCGCGTTGGGGGCGCGAATGGTCGGAACCAGCAGCCGTATCACCTACTTCGGTCAATCCGCGGTGCTCTGAATCATCCGGATCGCCCGAGGTGGGATGGGGGATGCGAGGTGGCGCGGGCAAACGAGCGTTCGTCGACCGCGCAGGCCGGGCCCGTGCACGCTGCACGAGGCCCGGCGGCGGCGATCGCGGCGCGGAAGGTCGTGATAGTCAGACGCCCGGTGCGCCGCGACGGCCGGGCGTGCGCTCAATGCGCCTCGAGCCAGTTGGCTCCAACGCCCGTCTCGACCACGATCGGTACCGCCAGGGGCAGCGCGGTTTTCATGCATTTTTCAACGAGCGCGCGCACCTCGTCGACCTCCGTGCGGGGCACCTCGAGCAGCAGTTCGTCGTGTACCTGGAGCAGTAGGCGCGAGCGCAAGCCGCCGGCCCGCAGGCCGTCGTGCACACGGGCCATGGCGATCTTGATCATGTCGGCGGCGGTGCCCTGGATCGGCGTGTTGATGGCGTTGCGCTCGGCCGCGGCGCGTGTGGTCGCGTTGGCTGAATGGATGTCGGGCAGTGCCCGGCGCCGGCCGGTCACCGTCTCGACGTACCCGTGCCGATGGGCGAAGGCGATCGTGCGGTCGATGTAGCCGCGGATGCCGGAGAACTTGGCGAAGTATCCGTCGATCAACTCCGCTGCCTCGCCGCGCGCGATGTTCAGGCGCTGCGCGAGGCCGAAGGCGGAGATGCCGTACGGGATGCCGAAGTTGACCATCTTGGCGCGGGCGCGCATCTCGCGCGTCACGGCCGACGGATCGACGCCATAGACCTTGGCCGCCGTGGCGGTGTGGATGTCGTCGCCACGGGCGAAGGCCTCGAGCATGCCCGGGTCCTCGCTGAGCGCGGCGATGATGCGCAGCTCGATCTGCGAGTAGTCCGCGGAGAGCAGCACCCAGTCGGGCCCGCGCGCGACGAAGGCACGACGGATCTCGCGGCCCTGCTCGGTGCGGATCGGGATGTTCTGGAGGTTCGGGTTGTCCGAGTTGAGGCGTCCGGTCGCGGTGCGGATCTGGCCGAAGTGCGTGTGCACGCGGCCGGTCGTGGCATCGACGCTGGCGGGCAGCGCGTCGACGTAGGTGCCCTTGAGTTTCACCAGCTCCCGATAGTCGAGGATCGCCTGCACGATCGGGTGCGCGCCGGCAAGCGTGACGAGGGTCTGCTCGTTGGTCGCATACTGGCCGGTGCGGGTCTTCTTCGGCTTGTCCGCGAGCTTGAGCTCGTCGAAGAGGATTTCGCCGAGCTGCTTCGGGGAGTTCAGATTGAACGGGCGGCCGGCGAGTTCGTTGATGCGCACCTCGAGCGTCTTCGCCTGCTCCTCCAGCGTGCGGCCGAAGACCGCGAGCACGGCCGTGTCGAGGGCGATGCCCTCGTGCTCCATGTCGACGAGCACGCGCACGAGCGGCGCCTCGACCTCGCGGAACACGCGCTCTTGCCCGCGCTCGCGCAGCATCGGGTCGAGCTTGCTGCGCAGCTGCCAGGTGACGTCGGCGTCCTCGGCCGAATATTCGGCGAGCGCGGCCGGATCCACTGCGGAGACCTTCTTCTGCCCCGCCGGGTCGTCGGGATCGCCAATGAGGCGCGTGAGCGGGATCGGGGTGTAGTCGAGCAGCACCTCGCTGAGGTAGTCCATGCCATGGCGCTGGTCGGGCTCGAGCAGCGCGTGCGCGAGCATCGTGTCGGCGAGCGGACCCTCGACCTCGAGGCCGTGGGCCTTGAGCACGGCGAGGTCGAACTTGAGATTGTGGCCGACCTTCTCGATCGCGGGATCGGCGAAGGCCGGGCGAAACACCTCCAGCGCGGCGCGCGTCTCCACGGGATCGGCGGGCAGGCGCACGAAGCAACCCCGGTGTGCCTCCCAGGAGAACGCGAGTCCGACGAGCGCGGCGTGGCGTGGCTCGAGCCCGTCGGTCTCGGTGTCGAAGCAGAACGAGCGCAGGCCGCGGAGCGTATCCGCGAGCGCAGCACGACCCTCCGCGGTGGTGATGTGCTCGTAGGTGTGCGCGACGTCGGCGATCGTGCGGTGCGTCGCCGGCATGCCGAGCTCGAGCTGGGGCGCGGCGGACGCTTCGGGCGCCGCCGCGGGAGTGGCCGGCGCGGCGAAGAGGTCACCCTGGCCGAGCGGGGCGGCTGCCGGAGGCGGTGCGGCACTCGCGGGCGTGGCTGTCTCCGCGGCGGCGCCGAGCGCGCGCCGGGCGAGGCTGCGAAACTCGAACTCGGCGAGCAGCGCCTGCAGCGCGGCGGCATCGGGCGCGCCGAGGGCGAGCGACTCGGGCCCGACGGTGAGCGGCACGGCGCGGTCGATCGTCGCGAGCGTCTTCGAGAGCCGCGCCTGGTCGGCGAACTGCTCGAGTTTTTCCCGCATCTTGCCCTTCACCTCGGCGGTGCGGGCGAGCAGCGCCTCGAGCGAGCCGAACTCGGCGATCAGTTTTTGCGCGGTCTTCGGGCCCACGCCGGGGACTCCCGGGATGTTGTCCGCCGTGTCGCCGATCAGTCCGAGCATGTCGATCACCTGGTCCACACGGGTGATCTCCCAGCGTGCCAGGACTTCGGATACGCCGAGGACCTCCGGGGCCTCGCCCTTGAGGCCCGGCTTATAGATGTGCACGCGTTCGGAGACGAGCTGGCCGAAATCCTTGTCGGGCGTGACCATGTAGGTCGTGAACCCCGCGGGTTCTGCGTGCGTGGCGAGTGTGCCGATCACATCGTCGGCCTCATAGCCGTCCATCGCGAGCACGGGGACCCCGAAGGCCGTGGCGAAGCGCCGCAGGTGCGGCAGCGCGAAGGCCAGGTCCTCGGGCATGGCCTCGCGGTGTGCCTTGTACTCGGGATAGAGCACGTGGCGCGCGGTCGGCACCGGCGTGTCGAAGACCACGGCCATGTGCGACGGCTTCTCGCGGTCGATCAGGTCGAGCAGCGTGGACGCGAAGCCGAAGAGCGCGGAGGTGTTCACCCCTTTCGAGGTGCGGATGGGCCGGGCGATGAAGGCGAAGTGCGCGCGATAGGCCAGGGCCATGCCGTCGAGGAGGAAGAGGCGTTTCTCCATGGAGGCGCACCGTAGCGGTGCGGGCGGCGCAGGCAACGGGAGAAAGCGGGCGAGCGCGGCGACCGGCCGGCGCGTGCCCGGCTTCCGGCTCTACGGGAAGATGCCCGCCGACTTGTAGGTCTCGGCCACGCGCACGATCGCGAGCGCGAAGGCCGCGGTGCGCAGGTCCGGGATCTTCATCGCGCGCGCGGTTTTCCGGATGTCCTCGTAGGCCGAGATCATCGTGTCGGCCAGGCCGGAGCGCACGAAGTCGATCTCGCGCGCGCCGTGGATGAGCGAGGCACGCTCGTCGTCGGGCACCTGCTTGCCGGTGAGCCGCTCCATCGCGCCGAGGAAGCGCTGGTGCGAGCTCTCCTCGTGGTAGGCGGTGATGCGGCCGAAGCGCACGTGGGAAAGATTCTTCAGCCACTCGAAATAGGAGACGGTCACGCCTCCAGCATTCAAATACACGTCGGGCAGGATGAGCCGGCCGCGGGCCATGAGGATCTTCTCGCCGGCGGTGTCGACCGGACCGTTGGCCGCCTCTGCGATGATGCGCGCCTGGATGCGCTCGGCGTTGTCCGCGGTGATCTGGTTCTCCAGCGCGGCCGGCACGAGGATGTCGCAGTCGAGCTCGAGGCCCGCGGCCGAGTCCGGCAGGTTTTGCGCGCGCGGGTAGTTCAGGATCGAGCCGGTGGACTGGCGGTGCTCGAGGACCGCGTCGATATCGAGGCCGCGCGGGTTGGAGATCGCACCCTCGATCTCGGCGATCCCGACGATCACGGCCTTGCCCTGATGCTGGAGAAATTTCGCCGCATGGTAACCGACGTTGCCCAGGCCCTGCACGACGACGCGCTTGCCCTCGATGCCGGGCTCGAGGCCGAGCGGCTTCATGTCCTCGGCGCGGCTGAGCGCCTCGCGGATGCCGTGATACACGCCGAGGCCGGTCGCCTCCTTGCGGCCGTGGATGCCGTGCAGGCTGAGGGGCTTGCCCGTGACGCAGGCATTGGCGTGCAGCTGGTTCGGGTTGAGCGCGCGAAAGGTGTCGGCGATCCACGCCATCTCGCGCTCACCGGTGCCGTAGTCGGGCGCGGGTACATCGACCGCCGGGCCGATGAAGTTTTTCGCCACGAGTTCGGCCGTGTAGCGGCGCGTCAGGCGCTCGCGAAATCCCTCGGAGATCCGGTGCGGGTCGATCCGCACGCCGCCCTTCGATCCACCGAACGGCACACCGACGATCGCGCACTTGTAGGTCATGAGCGCGGCCAGCGCGATCACCTCGTCCTGCGTCACGTCGGGGCTGAAGCGGATGCCGCCCTTCGTCGGCAGGCGGTGGTGGCTGTGCTCGGCGCGAAACGCCTCCACCACCTCGATCGAGCCGTCGTCGTGCTTCACCGGGAAGCGCATCCGCAGCACGCTGTTGCAGGCCTTGATCTCGGCGAGCAACCCGGGGGCCAGCCCGGTGTAACCGGCGGCGCGGTCGTAGAAGTCCGAAACGCTTTCCCAGAGCGAACGCCTTGCATGCGACATGCGCGGACATCAACACACGGGCGCGCGGGAGGCAACCAGCGACCGGGCGGTCGTCGCGACCGACGTGCCCGTGCGCCGTCGCGGAGGTATCGCCGCCGACCGTCGGGAAAACTCCGGATTCGACTCGCGCGGCCTTTGGCATTTGTTCGGCACGCCATGGTGCGCGATCCGAACCGGCCGGTCTACCCCTGTGAAGGCAGGCTCGTGAGCATCCATGATCTCCTCGCGATCTTCCTGCGTCCGGAATTCATCGTCGGCGATGTGCCGCGGGTGTCGGACCTGCACCTGCGCATCGGCTCGGCGGCTCGGCTGCGGCTCGATGGGGACCTCATCCCGCTCGAGGGAGGCGGGCCGCTGACGCGCGAGGTGTTCGAGGAACTCGTCCACCCGCTGCTCAGCGAGACGCAGATCCGGCGGCTCGGTGCGACTCCGCCGGACGATGTCGACGCCGCCTACGACTGGACGGAGCGGGCCGTGAGTTTTCGCATCAACGCCTTCGTCGATCGCGACGGCCCGGCCTGCGTGATCCGCGTGCTCCCGCGCATGGTCCCGGCGCTGTCGCGCATCGGTTTTCCCGACGAGCGTGTCTGGCGCGAGATCGTGGAGGCGCACCAGGGCCTGGTGATCTTCACCGGCATCACCGGCAGCGGCAAATCCACCACCATCGCGAGCCTGCTGCAGCACATCAACCGCACCCGGCCGGTGCGCATCGTCACGCTCGAGGACCCGATCGAATATGTGCTCGCCGACGACCGCGCGCTCATCTCCCAGCGGCATGTCGGCGTGCACGTGGCGTCCTTTGCCTCCGGCCTGCGCAGCGCGCTGCGGGAGGATCCGGACATCATCTTCGTCGGCGAGATACGCGATCTCGAGACGGCCAGCCTCGCGCTCACCGCGGCCGAGACCGGGCACCTCGTCGTCACCACCATGCACACACGCGACGCGCGCGGGGCGCTGCCGCGCCTCGTCGACCTCTTTCCCGCGGAGCGCTACAAGGAGCTGTGCGCGCAGCTCTCCTTCAGCCTGAGCTGGGTGATCGGCCAGAAGCTCGTGACCCGAGCCGATGGCGTCGGCCGCGCCGTCGCCATGGAGGTGATGCGCAACACCACCGCCATCGCCAACCTCATCCGCACCGGCAACTGGCCGCAGATCCAGTCGACGATCGAGACACAGAGCCGCGACGGCATGATGTCGTTCGAGCGCCACCTCATCGAGCTCGCGCGCCGCGGCACGATCACGCGTGACGAGGCGATCCGGCACGCCAACGATCCCGCCATCGCCCAGCGACTCTGATCCGACACGCCGCGATTCCCGCATGAAAATCCTCGTCCTGAGCACCAGCCTCAACACCCGGAGCAAGAGCCACACGCTCGCCCTGCGCATCGAGGAACACCTCGAGGCCGAGGGCGCCGAGACCGTCGTGGTCGACCTCGGTGAACTGGCGCTGCCGATGTGCGGCGCACCCGGCTCGTTCGACCACCCGCAGGCCCGCCAGCTCACCGATCGCATCCGCGAGGCCCACGGCGTGATCATCGCGAGTCCGGTCTACAACTACGATGTCAACGCCGCCTGCAAGAACGCGATCGAGCTCACCGGCAACGGCTGGGAGAACAAGGCCGTGGGCTTCGTCCTGGCCGCCGGCGGACAGGCCAGCTACATGTCGGTGATGAGCCTGGCCAACAGCCTCATGCTCGACTTCCGCTGCGTGATCGCGCCGCGCTTCGTCTACGCCACCGGCGAGGCCTTTCGCGACGGCGCCCTCGTGGACCCGAAGATCGACGAGCGTCTCGGCCGCCTCGCGCGCGACATCATCCGCCTCGCCGGTGCGTGGTCGACCGGCGACGGCGAGGCGTGACCGGCTGGATCGTCCGGTAGGAGCAACTTCGGTTGCGATCCTTCCGCCGCCCGCGCGATGGGCGAAGGGTCGCCGAAACCGGCCCTACGGCGTACTTCCCGGCAGCGCCAGCGTCGCCGGATCGGTGAAGAGCGACCAGCGCTCCGGCGGCACCTCGCGAAACGCCTCGGCATAGCGCGGCGTCTCCCGCGCCTCGCCGGTGACGTCGCGGATGTGGATCGCCGCGACCAGCGTGGGGAACTGGCGCGCGATCTCGCCGTAGACCTCGGGATCCTTCTCGCCCGAGTCGCCCACCAGCACGTAGCGCCGCCGCGGAAACTCGCGCAGCAGCCCGCCGATCGTCGCCAGCTTGTGCGCATACGTGCTCGAGCCCTCGCCGAAGACCTCCTTGTGCCAGTCGATCATGCGCATGTGGACCGAGCCTTCGGGAAATCCGTGCTCGCGCAGGAAGACCTCGAGCATCGGCCAGAGCTGGTGCGGCCCGCCCGACACGTAGTGGAAACGTGTCGACGCTCCGCCGGCCTCGCCGGCGCGCCGGTAGAGGTCCGCCATGCCGGGCACTGACTGGAGCGGGCGCGCGAAGGTGTTGAGCAGCATCTCGCGGCGATCGAGCACGTGGGTGTGTTTGATCGTGTCGTCGATGTCGGAGATGACCGACAGGCCCTCGGCGGGCACGAGCAGCGCGCGGCCGCGAAAGGTCTTTTCCGGCGCCGGCGTCTCGAACTCGATCCACGAGGTCGTGGGATCGCGCGGCGCCGGCACGATCAGGCGCGAGGCGGTGCGGCCGTTGCCCGGCGTGGTCGGCAGGCCGAGCGACATCGGCTCGTCGACGAGCGGCGTGGTGATCGTGATCGGCACGCGTTTGCCGCCTTCCGAGTCGGTGAGAAAGAGCCGCACGCGGCGGCGAAACTCCGCGTACTCCTCCTCGCCCAGCGTATCCGGGTCGAGCTTGAGGTAGTGGCGAAACGCGGTCGTGACGCCGGGCCGCCGCTCGATCTCGTAGACCCAGGCCTCGACGCCCACCTCGATCGTCGCCTCCGACACCCACCGCGCCGTGGTCTGGAAGAACATCACCTCCTCGTCCGCGCGCAGCGGGCGGCCGAAGAGATGGCTGATCCAGGACGTGATGAGCATGCCGGCGACGAGACTGATGCGCGCGGGGGGCATCGGGTTGAGCCGGTAAAACCAACCGGATCGGCCCGCGTGTCGACGCTGTTTCGTGCGACCGGAAAGGCAGGGCGGTTTCTCCGAAACCGCCGCGAGCCAGAGTCGGCCTCCGCGGCGCGCACGGTGGGCACGCCCTGGCTGCGCAGGCCGGTCCTGACGTTCGGGCCGGACCCTACGCTTCCTCGTCCCCGGGCGCGAAGCCGCGGCGCAGGACGTTTTCCGCGATCGAGCGCGGCACCATGAAGTGCAGCAGGTAGTCCGGCCCTCCGGCCTTGGTGCCGCCACCCGACATCCTGAATCCACCAAATGGATGCCGGCCGACGAGCGCGCCGGTGATCCCGCGGTTGATGTAGATGTTGCCGGCGACGAGTTCCTCGCGGGCGCGAGCGATGTGCGCCGGGCTGCGCGAGAAGAGCCCGGCCGTGAGCGCATACGCCGAGTCGTTGGCCAGCGCGACCGCCTCGTCGAAATCCGCGGCCCGGAACACCGCGAGCACCGGGCCGAAGTGCTCGTCGCGCGCGAGCCGCGAGTCGCGCGCCACGTCGGTGAAGATCGCCGGAGGCACGAAAAAGCCGCTGCCCGCCGGCACGTCGCCACGCCAGAGCAGTCGGGCCGAGCGCGCGCCCTCGTCGATCGTCGCGAGCAGCCGGCGCTGCGCCGTCGCATCGATGACGGGGCCGACATGCGTGTGGGCGTATTCCGGTCGGTCGACGTGCAGCGTCGCGGCGCAGCCCGCGAGGCGCTCGAGGACGTGGTCGTGGACCGCGTCGACGACGATCAGGCGCGAGAGCGCCGAGCACTTCTGCCCGGCGAAGCCGAAGGCCGAGTGCACGATCGCGGGCAGCGCCTCGTCGAGATCGGCACCGCTGTCGACGATGAGCGCGTTCTTTCCGCCCATCTCGCAGATCACCTTCCTGAGCTCGGGCTGACCCGGTGCGGTGCGCGCGGCCGTCTCCCAGATCTTCAGCCCGACCTCGCGCGAGCCGGTGAAGGCGATGAGCGCGACGCGCGGGTGCGCGACGAGCCGGGCGCCGACCTCCTCGCCCGGGCCCGGCACGAAGTGTATCACGCCGCTGGGCACACCCGCCTCGATCAGGATGTCGAAGAAGCGCGCGGCGATGACCGGCGATTGCTCGGCCGGCTTCATCACCACGGCGTTTCCGGTGACGAGGGCCGCCGCGGTCATGCCGCAAAGGATCGCGAGCGGGAAATTCCACGGGGCGATCACCGCCGCCACGCCCCGCGCGCCGTAGTGGGTGATGCTGGACTCGCCGGGCACGGCGACGTTGGCCACGCCGCCGGCGAGGCGGCGCATCTCCGCGGCATAGTAGACGCAGAAGTCGATCGCCTCGGTCACATCGCCGTCGGCCTCGGCCCAGGGTTTGCCGACCTCGAGCACCTGAAGCGCTGCGAGCTCGAGTCGCCGCTGGCGCATGATCGCCGCGGCGCGCTCGAGGATGGCCGCGCGTTCGCCCGCCGGGCGACGCGCCCACGCCGGCTGGGCGCGCACCGCCGCGGCGACGGCCGCGTCGGCCTCCGCGGCCGTCGCGGACCCGGCGCGGCCGATGCGTTCGGCCGGATCGGCCGGGTTGACCGAGTCAATCCACGTCGCGGGCCGGGTGCGCCGCCCGTCGATCACCGGCGGATGGTCCCGCCCGAGCGAACCGCGGACCTCCTTGAGCGCGACGGCGAAGTCGCGGCGCACATTGTCGCGCGTCAGATCCAGCGGCGGTTCGTTGCGAAACTCCACCGGCGACGCGGCCTTCGCCGCGGCCGGCGACGGCGCCGCCGCCACACGCGTGGCGGGATCGGCGAGCAACTGCGCGCGCCCGACGCCGTCGACGAACGTGTGGCGCAGGAACCCTTCGTTCGAGGTGTTCTCGAGCAACCGGCGCACGAAGTAGGCCATGCCGGGCAGCAGGTCTCCGCACGGGCAATACTCGCGCACGCGCAGGCCGAGCGAGCGCAGCGCGCGCTTCACCGGCTCGGCCATGCCGAAAAGCATCTGGAACTCGATCGCGCGCGGATCCAGGCCGCGGCGCTGCGCCTGCACGACCGCATGCGCGATGCTGCGGACATTGTGCGTGCCGAACGCGGCGGAGACGACGTCGGCGTGGTCGAGGAGCTGGCGGGTCATCCGCTCGAAGCACGCGTCGCTCTCGTGCTTGCGCGCCCACACCGGCTGCGGCCAGCCGCGCTGGCGCGCGAGGATCGTCTCGTAGTCCCAGTACGCGCCCTTCACCAGGCGCACGGTGAAGCGCCGGCCGAGCCGGCGGGCCTCGGCGATGAGCGCCGCGAGGTCGGCCTCGCTGTCGCGCAGGTACGCCTGGATCGCGATGCCAAGCGACGGACTGGCGGCAGTCTCCGGGGCGCGGAGCAGCTCGGTGAAGAGTCGCAGCGTGAGGTCCTTGAACGCGAAGCTCTCCATGTCGAGATTGACGAGCGCACCGAGCGCCGCGGCGCGGGCGAGGATCGGCCGGAGGCGCGCGACCAGCCGCGGTACCGAACGCTCGGGCGCGATCGTCTGGATGCGTGCATCGAGCGCGGAGATCTTGATCGAGAGATTGAGCCGCGGCACCACGCCACCGGGAGCGAGGTCGCTCGCGCAGGGCGGACCGAAACCCGGGATCGCCGCGCCGAGGGCGTCGAGCACCTCGAGGTTGCGCTGCACGTAGTGCTCGGCCTCGGCGTCGGTGATCACGACCTCGCCGAGTAGGTCCACGGTGGCGGCATGCCCGAGCCCGTGCAGCCGGCGCACGGTCGCGACGAGATCCGCGGGCGACGCGCCGGCGATGAACTGCCGGGCCAGCGTCGTGATGTTGGCCCGGACGGCCGGCGCGACCAGGCCGGAGGCGATGCCGGAGAGCGCGAGCCCGCCCTTGAGCACGGGCGAGAGTTCGCCCGCGACGTCGCCGAGATATTCCTGCATGTGGCGCACGAACTCGGCGTTGGACGTCAGCGTCGGCACCACGTCGACGAAGCGGAAGAGTTGCGTCTTGAAGGCTTCGTTGCGCATGGCGCGATCCATCAGTCGCGCGTACACGCCCTCGGCGCTGAAGAGGGGCGCGGCCGCGCCTTCCATCGCGGTGAAGATGCGCTGGCCGAGTTCCTCGACCGCGGGTTGAAGGGGTCCGACCGCGCTGCTCGGGGCCACAGGCATGAGAGTGCTTCCTCCTGCGCCGGATGCTGCCCTGGCGACGCGGCGTTGCGAGCGTGTTGCGCGCCGGACTTGCCCCCTACACGATCAACTCGACCGCGGTCGCGCGTTCGTTCGAGCGCGCCGCCGGCGTGCGACCTACGTGCCGAAGCGTGCGAGCGCGTTTCCAGTCAGCCGGCACACGCGCCAGTCGGGGAGCACGGCCGCGCCGAGCGACTCGTAGAACGTGATCGCAGGCGCGTTCCAATCGAGCACGGCCCATTCGAATCGGCCGCAGCCGCGGCGGTTGGCCTCGCGTGCGAGATGCGCGAGCATCGCCTTCGCGTAGCCGCGGCGGCGAAACGCCGGGCGCACGAACAGGTCCTCGAGATGGATGCCCGGCCGCGCGAGAAACGTGGAGAAGTTCTGAAAGAAGATCGCAAACGCCGCCGGCTCCTCGCCGGCGAACCCGAGCAGCGCCTCCGCACACGGGCGCGGGCCGAACAGGGCCGCATGCAGCGAGGCCTCATCGGCGAGGCACTCGTGTGCGAGTTTTTCGAACTCGGCGAGGTCGCGGATGAACTCGAGCAACAGCGGTACGTCGCTCGCGGTCGCGGGGCGGATGGTGAAGGGCGAAGACATCGGAGAGGAAACCACGGATGGACACCGATCGACGCTGATTCGAACCAAAACAGGGGACGGCTGACCTGCGCTGATGGGAGAGAGGGATCCGAGTGCCGGGAGCAACGCCGTGGGCTCGTGGTCGGGCCGATCAGCGCGGATGAACGGTCTCGTTCAGATTCCAAGGCTCAGAGCCGTGTCCATCCGTGGTTCCACCGCTCCGCGAAGGATCGCGCGAGTTCGCAGTGCATCTCGATGGCGATCGGCAGGGCGTCGTCGTTGTAGTCGAACTTCGGATGGTGGCAGAAGGGCACGACCGGCTTGTCCGGCGGGCGCGTGCCCACGAAGTAGTAGCAGCCGGCGCGCGCCTGGAGGAAGTAGGCGAAGTCCTCGGCGCCGAGGATCGGGGCGTAGTCGGCTTTCACGCGGTCGGCGCCCGCCACGCGGCGCGCCACGTCGGCGACGTAGGCCGCGGCCCGCGTCTCGTTGACCGTCACCGGGTATCCGGGAAACAACTTCACCTCGGCGAGCGCGCCGTGGGCGGCCGCGATGGAGCGCGCGAGGGCGGCGAGGCGCTCCGGCGCCGTCTTCAGCGTCTCGGGCGAGAGCGAGCGGATCGTGCCCTCGAGTTGCGCGGTGTCGGGGATCACGTTGGTCGCGGTGCCGGCGTGGAACCTGCCCACCGTGATGACGAGCGTCTCGACGGGATTGTGCGTGCGCGATACGAGCGACTGGAGCGCGTTGACGATCTGCGCGCCGACGTAGATCGGGTCGACGGTCTGGTGCGGCGCGGCGGCGTGGCCGCCGCGCCCGCGCACCTCGATGGCGAAATCGCACGTGCCGCCCATGAACGAGCCGGGTCGCAGCGCGATGTCGCCGAGCACGAGGTCGGCGCCGGGCATGTTGTGGTGGCCGAAGATGGCCTCGACGTGCGGGTTCTCCAGCGCGCCCTCCTCGGTCATGCGCCGGCCGCCGGCGCCGCCCTCCTCGGCCGGCTGGAAGATGAACTTCACCGGCCCGCGCAGCTCCTCGCGCACCTGCGCGAGCACGAGCGCCGCGCCGACGAGCGCGGCCGTGTGTCCGTCGTGGCCGCAGGCGTGCATCAGCCCCGGCCGGGTCGAGGCGTAGGGCAGGCCGGTCTCCTCCTGGATGGGCAGGCAGTCCATGTCGGCGCGCAGTGCCACGCACGGCCCCGGCTTGTTCGCCCCGAGCGTGGCGACGAGCCCGGTGACGGCGACGTTGCGGCGCAGCGCGAAACCCGGGAGCGTCTCGATCATCGCCGCCACGCGCGCGACGGTGGCGACCTCCTTGTATCCGGGTTCCGGTTGCGCGTGCAGCTCGCGACGCAGCTGCCGGATGCGCGGGATGATGCGTTCGATGATCGGCTTGAGATCGGTCATGCGGGACGCGCGCCGTCCGGGCGCACGCGTCCCGATCATCCGTGGGACCGGAGGCGGCGCAAGGTAATGGTGCCGCCTCCGTCGCCGGGCCTCACGGCATGAGGTAGACCTCGACCAGCGCGACGCCGGTGGCGGAGCCCTTGCCCTTGGCGTTCACCGTGTAGGCGCCGGGGGGCAGGGTCACGACGAGGGCGGCGTCGGCGCTGTCGTCGTTGAGGCGGAACGCGCTGACCGCGAGCGCGGCCTCGCGGATCGTCTCGGCGTCGCCGTTTTCGCCCCAGGTGTCGTTGCTCAGGACGAGGTCGTCGATCGCGGTGCCGGGACGGCGCTTGTAGATCTCGAACCACGGATCGGCGAGAAAGCCCGTGATGTTGAAGCGCCCGAGCGTCGGACCGACGGCGCGGATGAGGAACGTGCGCGAGCCTTCGTCGGAGACGACGAAGCCGGGGATCATGATCTCACCGCCCACGCCGACGAAACCGCGGTTGGAGATGTTGATGAGGCGGGCCGGCTCGAGTGCGTCGGACACTTCGTAGAGCTCGACGATGGCGACTCCGGTCATGTCTCCGTGGCCCGAGGACACGACGGTGTATCCGCCGGCGGGAAGGTCGGTGAGCAGCGCGGCGGACTTGCTTCCGGTGGTCAGTCCGAAGGCAAACAACGCTCGTGCGGTGTTGCGAATCTCCTCCCAGTTGGCGTTGTCGCCCCAATTGTCGTTGCTCGCGACGACCGAATTGTCGCTCTGGCGCTTGAGCACGAGCTGCGGATCCTCGAGCGCATCGGACACGCCGAATCGGGTCAGTTCGGGGCCGACTGCGCGCATAAGCAGGCGCTTTGTCCCGCTACCACTGATGTAGAAGCCGGGGATCAGCACGCTGTCACCGGTCTCGCAGAGCGCGCGCGTGGATAGATTGCGGAGACGGGCATTCGAAGTGGGCTCGGTCGATACGGTGACTTCGACTGCGTCGCTGGTCGATTCGCCGGTGAGGGAATACGCCGTCACCTGGTAGAACCCGGCGTGAAACCGCTGTGCACTGGGAAGCGAGAGCGAGGGGCCGTTCACACCAGGGACGATGGTGCCGTTCTTCACCCAGACGTAGTGGTAGCCCGCGTTGGGTTCGACCTGCAGGACCAGCGGCTGAGTTTCCCGCGCGGCAGTCGACGAGGCGACTATCGCGGGCTTGGTGGGCGGCGCGTCCATGCCCAGGGTCAGCGAGATCGTTCCCATTTCCCCGTGGATGCTGCCCACTTGAATGAAGTAGGTCCGCCCGGCCACGGCTTCGAACGGCGCGCGACTGGTCATGAGGCCGCGCGCGTCGTCGTCGTTGTTGTTCACCAGCGAGGCGGGGTGGGTCGGGGCGATGGCGTAGACGGCGACGAAGGTGTCGAAGTCGCTGCCCTCCGTCGATACACCCGCCGCGCCGCTGGCCGGCGCAGTCCATGACCACCACACGGTGCGGCGATTCATGCCGGGAGCATCGTCTGCGGACTCGGACGCCCCGAAGTTGGTGCCGGAGACGGTCCCACCTTCCGGCGGGACGATGACCGCATCGGTCCATCGGTCGTTGGCTGGCGGGGAGACCGGGATCAAGCGCAGGGAAAACTCGCCCATGTCATCGAGGCTTCCGGCGAGCACGATCGCGTATTCGATGCCGGCAATGGCGTCCATGATCACGTTGCTTTCGACGATCTGCAGACTGGTCTGGGTGTTTGACGCGACGTGAGTCAACCCGGCGAGCGAGGTCCCGGCGTAGATGCCGATCTGCGCCAGGAAAGTCGTGGTGGGCGTGTCGACCAGATACCGGCCGGTTGCGGGCGCCGTCCAGCGCCACCACACCGTGCGCAGGCCGGCGTAGTGAATGACTGGCGACGGATCCCCGCTCTCGGGCATGGCCCCGAGATTGGTTCCCTCGATCGCGATCGCGGAGCCGCTGATGCGCGTGCGGTTCGCGAAGTCGTCGTTGGGCGGCGCATCGACCAGCCGAAGCGCGAGTGCGATCTCTCCCGTCACGGTGTCCCACCCCTGGATGGCGATGTGATAGGTCGTGCCGGCGCTCACGGCGAAGACGACGCGGTGGCGGTCCGCGAGGAAAGGCGCGTCGACGCTGCGCACCACGGGCGTGAGCGAGGAAAGTGAGGATCCGGTGAATACGCCGATGTATGGCTGGAACCCGCTCTCGTGGGCCGAGATGATCGCACGGCCGCTTCGCGGCGCCGTCCACGACCACCAGACTGTCGCGCCGGTGGTGCCGCCCGTGAGAGAGGGTTCGCCCGGCTCGCGCGAGGCGCCTGCGTTGGTCGCGCGCAGTTCGATATCGGTGCCGGTGATCACTGTCGCCTGGGCAAACGCGTCGTTGGCGGGAGCTGCCGCGGTGGAGATCGTCAACTCATAGGGACGGGCGCGGCCCGGTTTCGTGTCGATGAGGATCCGGTACTCGGACCCGGCGACGACGGGCATGACCAGGGGTTGAGGCAATGATCCGTACTGCGCGCCGATCAGTATCAGCGTGTCGAGTGTCGATCCGGTGAGTACGCCGTAGCGTTCCACCCATCCGGAGGCCCGGAACGTGGCTGTGCCCGTGATCGGCGAAGTCCAGGTAAACCAGACCGAGGAGGCCGGGGCGGATCCGAGCAACGACGGTTCGCCGGGCTCGGCGGTCGCACCGACGGCATCGCCGCTGGTCGTGCCGCCGGTCGACGGCAAACGGGTGGGGGTGGCGAAGCTGTCATTGTCCGGTGGTTGCGCCATGAACAGCTCGACGTCGCAGGCGCCGGTGAAGGTGTTCACGCCGTCGACCGCCAGCAGGTAGCGCTGGCCGGCGATTGCCTGGAAGGTCGTGTAGTACGGCCGGGACATGGGCCACTCGAGGTCGCTGACTGCGGAAAGGTCGCCAAGTCCGGATCCCGTATAGATGGTAAGTCCTGTGGATTGTGGGGAACTGACATAGGTCAGGCCGTCGGCCGGGGCGATCCACTCCCACCAGAGCGTGGCGCGCGTGGGAGTCGCGCTTCCGCTGCCCCGGATGTGGTCCGGCTCGCCGGGCTCGCCGGTCGCCCCGATATTCGAACCCGTCGCGCGGACTGAAGTGCCGGTGAGCGTGATGCGGTCGGCGAACTGGTCGTTGGGCGGCGGTTGGTGAAACTTCAGCGCGAGCGAGACCGGACCGGCGCGCTCGGCCTGGGTGTCCAGGACGATCTGATACGCGACTCCTGACTCCACGCGGAACCGCGCGATCGCGGCGTCGTTGCTTCCGCTCTGGCCGAACCCGCCGCCCACGCGGGTCAGCGAGGCGAGACTGTCGCCTGTGTAGGCCGATATCGTCGTCAGGAGGTTGGTGCCGCGCGTCTTGATCTCGATGGAGCCATCGGCGGGCGCGGTCCATGTCCACCACAACGTGGTGCCGCTGGACTTGAGCAACGGTGCGGCAATGTGGTCGGGCTCGTCGATCTCGCGTGTCGCGCCGGTCGTTTCCCCCGAGGCGGTGATATCCACGCCGGCAAGCGGCTTACGCTGCGCGAAGTTGTCGTTGGCGGGGCCCGGTTCGAGCGTGACCTCGAGGGACGTCGCCCCGCCGCCAGGGCTTTGGAAGGTGACGACGGCGATGCTGTAGGTCGTGCCGGCCAGCGCGGGGAATGTCACCGAAGCGAGGCTATCGGCCGTGGTGCGTGGCATCCTGCGGAGCGTGGTCAGTTCGGAGCCGACATAGACAACGAGCAGTCCGCCGCTACTGCCCGAGATCGACGTGGCCCGCATCCGGGCCGTCCCGGATGCCGGTGCGGTCCAGGTCCACCAGACCGAACCGTATGTCGTCGACGCCCCTTCGGTGTGGTCGGGTTCGCCCAGCTCGAGCAGGGAGTCGGTCGTGGAGCCCGTCACCACGGCGCTGGCTCCATCGATCGGAATGGCACGGGAGAACTTGTCGTTGGGAGGCGAGATCGTCCCATGGAAAGCGAACCAAAGGTCGCCTATCTCGCCGCCGGCGCCGTCGACGGCGATGTGGTAGGTCGTGCCGCCGATGGTCGGGAACCACACCTTGCTGCCGGTATCCGTGTCGCTGATATTGTCGTTGCTGGCGACCTCGGTCAGGCTGTCCAGCGAAGACCCGGTGTAGACTCCCAGCACCGTGTCGAACGGTGATCCTTGCGTCGAGACCGTGGCGCCGCCATCGGCCGGTGCGGTCCACGACCACCAGACCGAGGAGTCTCCCGGGTCGCCCGCGTGCTCAGGTTCCCCGTCCTCGCGCGTGGCGGCGCGATTCTTGGTCACCTTGAACATCCGGAGGTCGGTGATGATCTCCCGCTCAGCGAACATGTCGTTGGGCGGAGGGGGCTCGAGAATATAGGGAAAGGTCCGATGGGTGGTCGACTTGCCGGGAGCCGAGGCGGTGAGCGCGATATGGAGTTGGGTACCGGTGCGCGGAGTCTCGATCGTCCCGGTGTAGATGCCGTCGTCCGCGTGCTGGTCGGGAGCGATTCCATCGTCGAGCAGAACGAACGGGTGGTGCACAGCATCGTCTTCCGTTCCGAAATACTCGCCGACGACCGTCGCGCTTCTGACCACGGTAATATCGGTCAGGCGTGCCTGAATCGGGATGTGACGGCCGCCAAAGATGACCGAGCCCAGGTGTGGCGACATCCGGAAGCTCATGAAACCGTCGGGAAGCGTGGCCAGGGCGTTGTAGGCATGCGCGCGGCCTCCGGAGACCACGCTCTCGCTCAAGCTCGGGTTGGTCGACGCGGTCGCGATGATGCGATCCCGCACGTCCATGGCCGCCATCTCTGGTGTCTTCGCGAGCACGAGCGCGGCGATTCCGGTGACGTGGGCGGCCGCGGCGCTGGTGCCGTCGACGTTGGTATAGCTGTTGTCCGAAGCGATGCCGGTGGTGTAGATGCTGGCGCCGGGAGCGGCGACGTCGACCGTGGTGATCCCGCGATTGGAGGTGTGCCAAAGATGACCGGACGTGCCGATGCCCGCCACCGAGAGAATGTTCTCAAACGCGAACCCACTTGGGTAGTGCGGGCGATTGTCGTTGTCGAAGCCGCTGTTCCCGGCCGCCGTCACCATGACGACATCGGCATCGCGTGCTGCGGCGAATGCGTCTTCGAGGGCCTGAGAGAACGCCTCGGCGCCCCAGCTGCAATTGATGACTTGTGCGCCTTGCGCGATGGCGTAGCTGATGCACTCGATCGCGTCGGAGGTAGCGCCCAGGCGGTCCGGACCGATGAACCGGCAGGGCATCAGGCGGACCTTCCAGGCTACGCCGACCAGGGGCGCGCCGTTGTTGGCGGCGGCTCCGATCGTGCCGGCCATGGCCGTGCCGTGGCCGGTCGAGTCCTCCGGGTCGCCATCGCCGGTCAGCGCGTCAATTCCGTGGAGGTCGTCGATGTAGCCGTTGTTGTCGTCATCGATTCCGTTGCCTGCGATCTCTCCGGGGTTGGACCAGAGCTGTGTGGCGAGATCCGCATGGGTGAGGCGCATGCCGCTGTCGACGATCGAGACAACGACCTCCGTCGATCCCGTGGTGATGTCCCAGGCGGCCTCAGCCGCGATATCAATACCGGGCAGACCACCGGTCTCCCCGGTATTGCGCAAGCCCCAGAGTAATCCGGAGGTGAAGGCCGTGTCATTGGGCGTCGCCGCCGCGGCGACATAGTAGTCGGGCTCGACGTAGGTGAATTGTCCCGAGGCCTGAAGCAGCGCGATGCACTCGAGCAGCCGGGCATCAGGTGGCAGTGCTGACTTGGCGTGCGCTGCAACGGTGGTCGCCGATGGATCCGCCTGATCGATTTCGAGAACGAGCAGGCCGTCGACGAGCCTGCTCTCGCGGATGCTGACCACGCCGGCGGTGGCCAGGGCGGTTGCCTGGGCGCTGGCGGTGCCCGTCGTAGCCCGGCGGGCGAGGATGCGGGTGGGGTGGGCCGCATGGCCGCCCACGATTACGTGCCGGGTGTCATCGGCACGTAGCCAGGAAACGGATGCAGCAAGGAGGAGTAGCGCGGAGAGGCACGCTCGGGTCATGGCGCAGGAGAGGGTCTACCCGGAGAGCAGGCAGCGGGGGCGATCCGGATCGAGCCATGACTGTGCGGAGCACGCACGGCCGCATCAAGCCGTACCTGAATCCGCGGGCCGGGTCGGCTGTGACTTGAACCGTGCAAAGCCGGTTTCGCGTCCCGCACAGACCGCGAGGGTCCCGGCTCACGGATCGTTTGCGGCGGGCCGGTGCGGCGCGCCGCCTCACGGCATGAGGTAGACCTCGACGAGGGCGACGCCTGTGGCGGAGCCCTTGCCCTTGGCGTTCACCGTGTAGGCGCCGGGGGGCAGGGTGACGACGAGGGCGGCGTCGGCGCTGTCGTCGTTGAGGCGGAACGCGCTGACCGCGAGCGCGGCCTCGCGGATCGTCTCGGCGTCGCCGTTTTCGCCCCAGGTGTCGTTGCTCAGGACGAGGTCGTCGA
>Ga0315910_10001071_pt1 | contig 25691 bp, 22 predicted proteins | sample EdamamesoilMG_FD_204470 | JGI IMG/M metagenome (GOLD analysis project Ga0315910, IMG submission 204470) | Garden soil microbial communities collected in Santa Monica, California, United States - Edamame soil | ecosystem: Environmental > Terrestrial > Soil > Garden | place: USA: California... | reverse complement strand
TGATAAGCCGCACGCGCAAATGATCGCCCAATCGGAACACACGCTTGCTACGCTGGCCGACCAGACGATAACCCGACGAGTCGCGAGTAAAATAGTCGGAGCCAAGGCTGCTCACGTGCACCAGGCCGTCGACTTGCATGCCTTTCACTTGCACGAACAAGCCAAAATCCACGACGCCTGTTACTAGCGCGTCGAACTCTTCACCCAACCGATCGCTCATGAAATCGCACTTAAGCCAAGACATGGCATCGCGAGTAGCGTCATCTGCTCGCCGCTCCTTAAGCGAGCATTGCTGTCCCATACCGTCGAGTGACTGCAAGTGGTCCGGTAGCTCCTCCGCCGTACCGCCGCGCAATATATGACGAATACCGCGATGGACGATCAAATCCGGATAACGACGAATCGGCGACGTGAAATGCGCGTATTGCGCCAGCGCCAACCCAAAGTGACCGATATTGTTCGGCTGATACACCGCTTGAGGCATGGACCGAATCACAACAGTCTCGATCAAGCGGGATTCTTCACTATCGGCGACTTGGCGTAAAACACCGCTGAAATCCTGCGAGGTAAGTTCGCGATCGCGTGGCAGCGAAACGCCAAAGCCCTTTAGAAATTCCTGCAGCTGATCTAGCCGGTCTTGTTCGGGTTGTCCATGAACTCGATATAACGTGGGGATACGATGCTTCTTCAAAAAGCGCGCCGCCTCCACATTGGCCGCGATCATGCATTCTTCGATCAAGCGATGCGCATCGTTGCGCGGTTGCTCGACAAAGGCCGCTATTTTGCCTTCGGCGTCGAAACGAACTTTTAGTTCGGGTGCATCAAAATCGATGGCACCACGCTCCAGTCGCGCGCGATAAAGCGCTCGATACAACTCGTGCAATGCCTGCAACTGATCGCCGACTCGCGCGGCTTTCGATTCCTGAGGCTTGGCCAAGTAAGCGGCGACTTCCGTATACGTCAGCCGCGCAGCGGAGCGCATCACGGCCTCGAAAAACTGCGTGCGCGTAACTTTACCCTGCGCGCTGATTTGCATTTCGCACACCATGCACAAACGCTCGACGTCGGGATTGAGCGAACACAAGCCATTCGATAGCGCTTCGGGCAGCATCGGTAAGACGCGATTCGGAAAGTAAACCGATGTACCGCGTGTTTGCGCCTCGACATCGAGCGCGGTATTCGGCGCCACATAGTGGCCTACGTCGGCAATGGCCACCAACAAGCGCCAACCGACGCCCTTGCGTTCGCACCACACGGCATCGTCAAAATCGCGGGCATCTTCGCCATCGATGGTCACCAACGGTACTTCGCGCAAATCAACGCGATTGCGCTTGGCGCTACGAGCGATTGCCGAGCCAAATTGCTCGGCCTCTTGCACCGCAGCCTCGGGAAATTCGAACGGCAAGCCATGCGAGTGAATGGCGATGTCGGTTTCCATCCCCGGCGCGGCGTGTTCGCCAAGCACACGCGTGACATGACCAAGCGGTTGAGCGCTGCGGCTTGGTTGCTCGATCAATTTAACCAGCACGACTTGACCGGCTTTTGCTTGCTGCAACTTTTCGCGCGGCACTAATATGCGATGCGTGATTCGCGTGTTGTCGGGCACAACCACATACATCCCGGCTTCTTCGTACAAACGGCCGACGATTTCACGCGTGCCGCGCTCCAGCACCTCTACGATGGCGCCCTCGCTGCGTCCCTTGAAATCACGACCCACGACACGCACAGCCACGCGATCGCCGTGCATCGCTTGCGTCATCTGCCGATGCGACAAAAACACCGGCGTTTGCGCACGATCGTCGGGATGTACGAATCCGTAGCCGTCGCGATGACCGCTTACAGTGCCGACGACCAAACCCACACGCTCGCGCAACAGCAACTCATCACGGCGGTTGCGAATGACTGCACCGCTTTGCAGGGCGGCATCGAGCACGCTCACGAACTGCGCACTGGGCTTAGCGCCTAATTGCGCCGTCAACTCGGCCTGCGACAGCGGTCTATTTGCGACACGCAGTACGTCGACGATAGCCTCTTCGGTGACGGCGGCCTTGGCGCCGGCTTTGCTCCGACTCGGCTTACGGGCGCTGGGCGGCCTGCGGTCGCTTCGCTGCGGCGAGGACTTCGGCTTTTGTTTGCTTGCCCGCTTTGATCTGTGCTTAGAACCTTTCATTTTTCTTATTCTATAGTGCCGAAGCGATAGCGCCGGCGAAAAACGGCCGATTAGCCGCAATTAAATTGACACTCCCCCAAGCCGCCGGTACATTTGCGCGCCTCGTGCGGGACCCACCCGCCCATTCCCATCTGTGCCCAGGTGGCGGAACTGGTAGACGCGCTGGTTTCAGGTGCCAGTGGAGCAATCCGTGGAGGTTCGAGTCCTCTCCTGGGCACCAATCTTTCTCATTGGTTTCCTTTGAGAAAGGAAACCAATGAGAAAGATTGGTGACGTCCGTACGATCGATCGGACTCCTTGTCACGACGATCGTGTTCCAAGAAAAAAACGTGATTTTTCCTTGGAACCGCAAAAACAGATCCCTCTAGTTTTTGCGGGGTACGTCCTGTACCCACCTTTAGATCGGCTCCGCCTCTCAATCAAACGGATTCTTCAGCATGATCGTCTCCACCCGATCCGGGCCGGTGGAAATGATCGCGATGGGCGCACCAACCAACTCTTCCAAACGCCGCAGGTACTTCTGCGCAGTCAGCGGCAACTTGCCGAATGACTGGATCCCTACAGTACTTTCCTGCCAACCGGGATGTTCTTCATAAATGGGCTCGCAAATAGCAAGCGCTTCTGCGCCCACCGGCAAAATGTCACGGCGCTCACCACGCACGTTGTAGCCGACGGCCACGCGAATGGTATCGAGACCGTCGAGAACATCGAGCTTTGTGATACATACGCCCGACACGCCGTTCAGCTGCACGGCCCGCTTTAATGCCGCAGCGTCGAACCAACCGCAGCGACGCGGCCGGCCGGTAACCGAGCCGTATTCGTGTCCACGCACGCGCAGACGTTCGCCAACTTCGTCTTCCAACTCCGTTGGAAAGGGTCCGCTGCCGACGCGCGTGGCATAGGCTTTTGCAACTGCCATCACATAGTGCAACTGTTGCGGTCCGACGCCGACGCCGGCAGACGCTTGACCGGCGATGCAGTTACTGGAGGTTACATACGGATATGTGCCGAAATCCACATCCAACAATGCGGCCTGAGCACCTTCGAACAACACATTCTTCCCGCTGGCGATTAGCGCATTCAACTCGCTCGACACGTCCGCTACAAGCGGCTTCAATCGCTCGCAAAAACTTAATGCCTGATCGAGTGTCGCTTGGAAATCGACTGTGGGCACTTTGAAATAGTGTTTGAGGACAAAGTTGTGATAATCCAGCACCTCACCCAATTTCGCAGCGAAGCTCTCACGTGCAAACAAATCCTGTACGCGAATAGCACGCCGCGCGACTTTGTCTTCGTAGGCGGGCCCGATACCGCGACCGGTCGTGCCGATTTTGCTGGCGCCCTTGGCGGCTTCACGCGCCTGATCGACGGCAACGTGATACGGCAAAATGAGCGGACAGGCTTCGGAAACGCGCAAGCGGTTCTGAATTGCTACGCCGGCCGATTCCAACTCCGCAATTTCCTCGAACAGCGCCTGCGGCGACAGCACAACGCCATTGCCGATAAACACAGTAATGCCCGGGTGCAAAGCGCCGGACGGCAGCAAGCGCAAAACCGTTTTCTTGCCGTTGACGACCAACGTATGACCCGCGTTGTGGCCGCCCTGAAAGCGCGCCACTGCAGCGACGCGATCGGCCAACAGATCGACGATCTTGCCCTTGCCTTCGTCGCCCCACTGCGCGCCGATGACCACTACATTCTTACTCATGAATACATACTCTCGTCGGTTAGGCGTGCAGAAAATGCAGCAATGCCAAACCGGACAACATGGATAACAAGCCGAAAATGCGCAATTGCTTATCGCCGAGCTGGGTCATGGCTGCGAACGCGCGCTTCATTCCTTGCGGACTTAAGAAGGGCACAACGCCTTCCAGCACCAAGTAAAGCGCAAAAGCAGCGCCCAAATTCGACCAATTAATTTGCATCTGTAAGCCGAGCGGCGCTTAACGCGCCGTCGGCCGATTGAGATACTTGAAGAATTCGCTATCCGGCGAAATCACGAGCACATCGCCTTCGCGGCCTAGCGATTCGCGATACGCCTGGAGGCTACGGAAAAATGCGTAGAACTCGGGATTACGCGAATAGGCCTTCGCATAAGTTTCCGCCGCTTGAGCATCGCCTTCGCCGCGGATGATTTCCGATTGGCGATAAGCTTCCGCCAAAATTTCGGTGCGCTGGCGATCTGCCTCCGACTTGAGACGCTCGGAATTCTCGGAGCCTTCGGCGCGAAGCTGCGCGGCTTGGCGTGCAAAGTCCTGACGCATGCGGTTGTAGACCGATTCGCCCACTTCGTCCGGCAAATCGATACGCTTTACGCGCACGTCGATGAGTTTGACGCCCAACTGCGCAGTGTTATTGGCGGCGATTTTAACCAAGTCGTTAATAAACTCGGTGCGTTCCGCGGACACTACTTGCTGCAACGTGCGACGCGCAATCACACCTTTAATGCCGTCCTTCACGATTTCGCCCAGCCTGCCCGCCGCCACTTCTTCGTCGCCGGTGCTGGCTTGAAAGTAACGATCGACATTTTCGATCTGCCATTTCATATAGAAATCGATACGCAGAATCTTGCCTTCGCTCGTCAGGAATTGCTCGGCTGGATAATTGCGAGTCAACACGCGTCTATCGAATTTGCGCACATCGTCGACGAGCGGAATCTTGAAGTGCAAACCCGGCTTGTAGTCCGATCCGACTATTTCGCGGAAGCGGAGCTTGACGGCATAGTCGTACTCGCGCACGGTGAACGATGACATCGACAGCAGCACGCCGCCGATCACGACCAGCATCAGAATCAACAAACTACGCTGCGCCATTAGCGGCTCCCTCGAGTACGGCGATCTTCGACAGTCACTTCCGGCGTTGCCGACGTAGTGGTTGGCGGACGGGTCACAGTCACCGTGTCGCGTGATTGCTCGCGTACGACGTTGCGGTTTTGCTCCATCAATTTATCGATCGGGATATACAGCATGTTGTTGTTGCCGGCCTTGGTATCGATAATGACTTTCTTGGAATTGGCAAGCACGTTCTGCACGGTTTCCAGGTACAAGCGTTCGCGTGTGACGCCCGGTGCGCGCTCGTACTCCGACAGTAGTTTAGTAAACCGCTCGGTTTCACCTTTGGAGTCGGCGATTTTGCGCGAACGATAGGCTTGCGCATCTTGTACTTCACGCGCAGCGGCACCGCGTGCCTTCGGCAAAATATCGTTGGCGTAGGTTTGCGCCTCAAGAGCAAAGCGTTCCTTATCCTTGCCTGCTTTGATCGCGTCCTGCTGCGCGGGCGCCACTTGTTCGGGAACGCTGACACCCTGCAAATTGACCGAAGTGACTTCGATGCCCACTTCGTACAGGTTAAGCGTTCGTTGAATCAGGTCCTTGGTTCGAGCTGCGATTTCTTGCCGGCCGGATTCCAATACCTGCCCCAACGTGCTGCGGCCGATGATTTCGCGGATCGCGCTTTCGCTCACTTCTTTCAGCGTCGCATCCGGATCGCGCACATTAAACACGTACAACTTGGGATCGTTGCGGCGGAATTGGACCGCAAGGTTGATATCCACCATGTTTTCGTCGGCGGTCAGCATGCGTGTCTGGTCACTGAAGCTGTCGATACGTTCGATATTGACCACTGTCTTCGTATCGATGGGCCAAGGCATTCGCCACTTCAAGCCCGCTTGTGTCGTCTCGTAATACTTGCCGAAGCGCAAAATGACCGCCCGTTCTGCCTGGCCGACCGTATAGAACCCCGTCAGCAGCCACACGCCGGCCAGCAATCCCAACACCATTCCGGCACCCGCGCCGCTGCCGAAGTCGCCGTCGCGTTTGTCCGAACCGCCGCCGCCGCCGCCAAATGCCGCGCCAAGCTTGCGTTTGAAATTGCGCACCATTTCGTCCAAGTCTGGCGGGCCTTGCTGCGGACGCTTCCCCCACGGGTTGCGATCGCCGCGATCGGAATTCCGATTGCCGTCGGGCGAGTTTGGGCCGCCGGGTTCATTCCATGCCATGAGGTTGTCTAACTCCGCAAAAAAAGGGGGGAAGAAAAGGCGGTGGATTGTAGGTAACCAGGCTTAAGCGACACAAGCTATGTCTTGTGTCAGTCCCGCATTTTCGCTCGTCAAAGGTAGCCCTTCTTGGCGGCATAGTCGTTCGAAGGCTAGCCGCGGCATCGCAATCGTCAATTCGGTATGCCCCTGAGCGGAAACGACTTCCTCTAGCACCGCGCCCGCTTCATAAAATCGCGCCCGTGCGCGCCCGGCCTCGGGACGCAGTGCCAGCCGGCAATGCACGATCTGCGGGCCCAGGAATGCGCTCAAGGCGGTGACCAGAGCGTCGGCGCCCTCGCCGGTCCTTGCCGACAACCAGATGCGCCGCGCCAAACCAGACTCGTCGGCATACTCGACATGCGGCAGTTCGCCGATCGCATCGACTTTGTTAAACACCTCGATTTGCGCAATTTCGCCGGCCCCCACCTCTTCTAAGACCGCATTCACTTGGGCGATGCGCTCGGCGCGATGCGGGTCGGACGCATCGATTACATGCACTAACAACGCCGCTTCGCGCGCTTCTTGCAACGTCGATCGAAACGCCGCTACTAACTCGTGCGGTAGATCGCGCACGAAGCCGACCGTGTCGGCAAGCAAGCAATACCGAGCGTCGGTCAACTCCATCCGACGTAACGTGGGGTCCAGCGTGGCGAACAATTGATCGGCCGTGAATGCGCCCGCACCGGTCAATCGATTAAATAGCGTCGACTTGCCGGCGTTGGTGTAACCCACCACGGCAACCGTGGGCACGGCTTGTCGCTTGCGTTCACGGCGAGTGGTCTCGCGCTGTGTAACAACTTTGTCCAAACGGGCGTTTAGCGTCTGAATGCGCTTACCCAGCAATCGCCGGTCGGTTTCAAGCTGGGTTTCACCCGGCCCTCGTAGACCGATACCGCCCTTTTGACGCTCCAAGTGCGTCCAGCCGCGCACCAAGCGCGTCGATAAATGCTTAAGTTGCGCCAGCTCTACCTGCAGCTTGCCTTCGAAGGTGCGCGCGCGTTGCGCAAAGATATCGAGAATGAGCCCGGTGCGATCCAATACCCGGCACTTGAGCAATTCTTCCAAGTTCCGTTCTTGGCTGGGCGAAAGCGGATGATCGACCAATACTACGCTCGCGCAAAGTCGCTGCGCGGCGTCGCGGATTTCCTCTGCTTTGCCGCTACCGACGAATAAACGCGAGTCAGGGGCTCGACGTGTGCCGGAAATAACCCCCAATACTTCGGCTCCTGCCGAGTGCGCTAATGCCTCGAACTCTGCAAGCTCGTCGGATTGTGGGGGCGAACCGATGCCTAGCCGCACCAGTAAAGCTCGCTCTGATTGGCGGTGGGTCTGTTGTGTAGTGATCAACGTTTCAACGATAAACGCCGAAGCCGCGGCTTATTCCGCTGCGGGCTCGACACCGCCCTCATCATCGTCGGTGGGCACGCGCACGCTGCGCGCGGGAACCACCGTCGAAATCGCATGTTTGTAAACCATTTGGCTGACGCTGTTTTTCAGCAACACCACAAACTGGTCGAACGAATCGATCTGACCTTGCAGCTTGATGCCGTTCACCAAGTAGATCGACACCGGTACGCGCTCCTTGCGCAGAATGTTCAGGAATGGATCCTGTAGTGATTGCCCTCTGGCCATCGCGTGCTCCTTTATTCTCTTTCTGGTCTTAGATAGTTATCAAAATTCGTGTGATTCGTACTGTAAGACTTCGCTTACAGACTTGTTCGATTGACCACAGTTTATCACAGCGACAACCGCTTTCCGGCACCGTCATGCACAGGAAACGTTATACATGTGGTTATACAAGGGTAGCTTCAATGCGCGTTCTAATGCGGGCGGCCGCATCTTTTGCAAGGCTGTCGAACCACTCGACGTCGTCCATCGAACGCAACCAAATGAGTTGACGCCGCGCCAGATGCCGCGTGGCGATAATACCCAGCCGAATGCCCTCTTCTAAGTCGTATGCGCCGGCAAGATGCCCCAACAGTTGGCGATATCCGACCGATCGCAGCGCTGGGAGTTCCGGCGACAATTCTTTACGCTGATGCAATGCCTGCACTTCTGCGAGCAGTCCCGCGTTCATCATTTGTCCAAAGCGCCGCTCGATACGCTCATATAACACCGCTCGATCGGCAGGGTTCCATACAAACGACAGATAGCGTTCCGTCGGGGTTTCCCCGAGTGCGGCAGCGTGCAAGCTGGACAGCGGCGTACCGGTTAGCCGATATACCTCAAGCGCGCGCTGAATGCGCTGCGCGTCATTGACCAGAATTCGCGCCGCAGCCTGCGGGTCTATGCGAGCTAACTCGGCATGCATAGCAGGCCAACCGACGTCCCGCGCTTGCGTATCGATGAGCGTTCGCACCTCGGCGTTAGCTTCGGGCAAATCGGCAATACCGCGCACCAGTGCGCGGTAATACAGCATAGTGCCGCCGACCAGTAACGGCACCTTGTTGCGTGCGCGGATTTCTGCAATCAGCCGCCGGGCGTCGCGCACAAATTGTCCCGCCGAGTAACTTTCGGCCGGATCGCGAATGTCCACCAGATGGTGCGGCACGCGCGCAAGGATTTCGCGCGAGGGCTTGCCCGTGCCAATGTCGAGACCTCGATAGATCATCGCTGAATCGACACTCACGATCTCGAACGGCAAAGACTCTACCCATTCCAGCGCCAAATCCGTTTTGCCGGCCGCAGTGGGCCCCATCAAAAGGACAACAGGAAGTCTCTTAGCGTCCACGCAGAAACAATCGATCCAGGTCGGTCATGCTGACGTAGGTCCAAGTAGGACGACCATGATTGCACTGGTCGCTGCGCACGGTACGCTCCATCTCGCGCAACAACGCGTTCATTTCCGGAATGCTCAACAAACGATTTGCACGTACAGCGCCGTGACATGCGATTGTGCCCAACACTTCATTCAGCGCTTCCTCGATACCGCGCGTAGCCCCGTGTTCGCGCAGCTCCGCCAGCAACGTACGCAACAACTCTATCGGATCCAATTGCTGGAGCAGCGCCGGTACCGATCGAATGCGGACACCGGCAGGACCTGAACGCTCGACGGTCAACCCGGTGCGTGCAAATAGCTCTGCGTGCTCTTCGGCCAAATCGGCGTCGGCCGCGGAGACATTCACGACTATCGGCACCAGCAACGGTTGACTTGCAACGGGACCGGTTTGCAACGCTGCCTTCATCCTTTCGTAGGTGGTTCGTTCGTGCGCTGCATGCATGTCCACCAAGATCAAACCATCGGGTGCTTGCGATAAAATGTACACGCCATGCAATTGTGCAATGGCATATCCGAGTGGGGCCTGGTCTTGGCGCAGCATGGAATCGCCGGCGTATTCGATACCGGAGCTAACTACAGCTTCGCGAATCTGGGTGGCTGCGGCTTTGGATTCCCGCAGACCGAACGCATGCTGCACCGGTGGCTCCATGGGACCGCGCGAGGGCCAGAACATCGATGCGTTGACCGATGTATTGGCTGGCGAATCGAGAATGCGCTCGATTTGCGTTGGCGCGGTCTGCGCCGAAGAAGCGCCTGCACGCGTGTCACGCAGCACGCGCTCGATGGTGCGAAAGACAAAATCGTGAATCAATCGGCCGTCGCGAAAACGCACCTCGAGCTTCGCAGGATGCGCATTCACATCGACTTGCGCCGGATCTATTTCTAAAAACAAGAGATAAGCGGGATGGCGACCGTGAAACAATACGTCTTGATAGCCCATGCGCACGGCGTTCATCAAAATACGATCGCGCAACGCGCGACCGTTCAAATAGAAGTATTGCAAATCCGCATTGCCGCGCGCGCAGGTAGGTAGTCCTAGCCACCCCCACAGCTTACAGCCAACCGCTTCATGCTCGATGAGCAGCGACTGCGCGACAAACTCGTCACCCATAATTTGCGCAACGCGCTGCTGACGATCCGATAGGCGTTTTGCGGCTGGATAGCTCGCCAACTCACGACGGTTGCTGGTTACTTTGAAACCGACTTCAAAGCGAGATAGCGCAAGGCGTTCGATCATGCGCAGCAAATGTTGTTGTTCGGTACGCTCGGAACGTAAAAATTTGCGTCGCGCAGGCACATTGAAAAACAAATCACTGACATCAATGCTGGTGCCGACCGGATGGGGGCTGGGCGCGGGTTCGGAAAATGCGCCGTTGTCCGCGCTGACTGCATAACCAATGTCGCTTGCCGGCGTGCGCGACACCACGCGCATGCGCGATACGGACGCGATGCTTGGCAGGGCTTCGCCGCGAAAACCCAAGGTGCCGACGCGTTCCAAGTCTTCGATGCTGCCGATTTTGCTGGTGGCGTGACGCGCCAACGCCAGAGTGAGTTCATCGCGCGGGATACCGCAACCGTTGTCGATCACCCGACAACGGCGCATCCCGCCCTCTTCGATGTCGATGTCGATCTGCGTCGCGCCCGCATCCAAGCTGTTTTCAATCAGCTCTTTTAGAACGGAGGCGGGTCGCTCGACGACCTCGCCGGCGGCGATTTGATGAATAAGTTGTTCGGGAAGAACGCGAATCGACATGCGGGCCTCGGCTGACAAGGGCCGCAGAATATCAGCTTGAGATTCTTACGGCGCGACGCCGCCTGCTGCGATCACCGCGCCGGTCACGCCGGCATCGCCACGCGCCAATTTGCGCTGCTGGGACTTGATTTGCGCCACGCGCGTTCCGGGCGGTGGGTTACTGTAAAAATAACTGCGGACGCCCGCCAGAATTGCTTCGGCTAACTTCTGTTGATGATTTGGATCGCCCAACTTGGCCTCTTCGCGTGGATTGCTGATGAACGCGGTCTCCACCAACATAGACGGCATATCGGGCGAGGTCAGGACTTTGAGACTGGCGTGTTTCACTTCCGGGTCCAAAACGTTGCCGATGCGGTCCAATTGTCCAAGCACTTTGTCGGCCGCTTCGATGCTAGCGCTCATGCTCGCCCCTTGCGAAAGGTCCAGTAACACCGACGCCAGCATGGTGTCCTTGTCTTCGAGCGACACATTACCCATCAAGTCGGCCGCGTTTTCTCGGTCTGCCAGCATGCGTGCCGCTTCGTTGGTCGCACGTCCGGACGACAGCACATAGACCGATGAGCCGGCAACGTCGCGGTCGCGCACCGAATCGGCATGAACGGAAACGAACAAGTCCGCCCGTTGTTTGCTCGCCTTCACAATGCGCTCACGCAAAGGTACGAAATAATCCCCATCGCGAGTCAAGACAGCGCGCATTCCCGGTTCAGCATCGATGATTGCTTTGAGCCGGCGCGAGATGGCCAGCGTCACGTCCTTTTCGCGAGTGCCCTTGCGGCCGCTAGCGCCCGGATCGGTGCCGCCATGCCCCGCATCAATGGCGATTACCAAATCGCGGCCTTGCTCGCTTTCCAAGGATTTCACGACGTTCAACGCCGGCGTAACCGCCTTGGCTTCGATCGGCCTTGCCGCGGACTTGCCGTCGGGTGGCAGCAGATCGACCACCAATCGGTGACCTTGCTCACCGTCAGGATCAACCGTAAAGCTCCGCGCCGCTACTGCCAACGTAACGTCCAACACGATACGCAGGGTGCCATTGCCGCGATCGGCAACGCGAAACTCTTTAATAAGCCCGCGGCCCTGCGGAAGCGATGCGGCATTAAATTGCGAGGCGGGAATATCCAGCACCACGCGCTCGGGTGCGTTCAACGTAAACAACTTTGCTTCCACAGCCTCGGACAAATCGAGCACAACTCGCGTGCCGTCGGCCGTAGCGGAGACGCGAATGTCCTTTACGGAAGCTGCCATCGCAGACTCGGCGAGCAACACGCCAAGCAAGCAAACCAACGATGGAAAGCGCAATTTCATAGCGCGACTGTAACTGCTTCTGTGGCTAGATTTCAATATAAATTATGAAGATAGCAGCCTTTCGTCGGGGGAAAGCTTAGCTAACGCGCGCAACCAGCTTGTTCAGCAAGTATTCACCTGTCTCCGTGGCGGCCTCAACGATAAGCGTCCGGCGAACATTGGCTGCGTCGATCGACTCGGGATATCGGAGCAATAACGTCAGGTCGGGGAGCGGAAGCACACCCGCACCTCGCTCCGCCCATTCCACCAAAAGCACAGAGCCGGGTTGCAATAAATCCCGCAACGCCAGCATTTCCAGGTCGCGCGCATCGCTTAGTCGGTATAAGTCCAAGTGATAAATCGCGCGCTCGCCTAAATCGTACGGCTCGATCAACGTGTATGTGGGGCTACGAACCGCGCCGGTTACCCCCATAGCCCGCAGCAATCCGCTAACGAATGTCGTCTTACCGGCACCCAGCTCACCGCTCAAATAAATGACGATGGGCGACGTATTCGGCGCCGCCCGCAACGCGTTACCCAGTTTGGCGCCAAGTTCACGCGTCGCCGCAGGCGATTCGGTGTCGGTCGCCAAGTTACGCATGCGGATTCACCAGCGAACGCAGATGCGGGAATAAATCGCTTGCTATCAAACCACGCTGGCCTGCCTTTGCCGCTTTATCGCCGGCCAATGCATGCACAAGCACGCCGGCACGGGCGGCCAGGAACGCATCGTCCAGCTGTGCTTGCAAGCCGGCAATAACACCGGTCAATACGTCGCCCATCCCGGCAGTGGCCATGCCCGGATTTCCAGCATCGCAAATGAATGGCGTTTCGCCCGCGCGCTCAACGATCGACCCGGCGCCCTTTAACACTACGGTACCGCGATAACGTTCAGCGATAGCGCGCGCCGATGCTAAGCGATCCGCCTGAATTTCGATGGTCGTACAACCCAGCAATCGACCCGCTTCGCCCGGATGCGGCGTCAATATCCAGTTGCCACGCGCACTGGGCCGAGCTGACAGCAGGTTGAGCGCATCAGCGTCAACGACAAGCGATTTATCGGTTGCCAACACCGCGTTGAACATCGCTCGCGCCCAGTCGTCCTGCCCCAAACCCGGACCGATTGCGATCACATCGGCGGCGGTAATAAGTGGAGCGAGCGCATCGCTCGACTCGACGCTATGCGTCATCAACTCCGGTCGATCGCTGACAATGGCAGCAATATTTTCGGTACGCGTTGCCACCGTCACCAATCCAGCGCCGACTCGTAGTGTCGCTTCGCCGGCGAGCAACGCTGCCCCAGCCATGCCTCGGTTGCCGCCAATTAACAGCACGCGGCCATTGTTACCTTTATGAGCACTCCGACTGCGCGGCTGCAATACCTCGGCAAGCCAGCACTCCTCGATGCGCCGAGCGACAATCGCACCGCCGCTGTCGTCAACACCTAATGCATCGAACTCCAACACCCCCACCTGATCCGGTCCAATGCCGACGTAGTAGCCCAGCTTCAGTCCGACAAAACAAATCGTGCGGGAAGCTTTGATAACAGCACCCAGCGCTTGACCGGTATCGGCATGCAAACCGCTCGGAATATCCAGTGCCATCACCGGGACGCCGCTACGATTGATTGCATCAACACAATTGCCTAGTCGCGCCTCCAGCGGACGCGACAGCCCCGTGCCGAAAATGGCATCGACGACAACATCAACGCCCACCAACGCTTCCTCGTCCCATTCGTCCGCGCTTCCCCCGCTGGCGACGAAGTCGCGCCACGCTACGAGCGCATCACCCTGCAACTGCACAGGGTCGAACAAAGCAATCGTTACAACGCTTAAGCCGGCCGAGCGGGCCAGACGCGCCAATACATAACCGTCGCCTGCATTATTACCGCAGCCGCACACCACCACGATGCGTTGCGCTGAAGGCCACGCGGTTCGCAGCGAGCGCAACGCCGCCTCGCCGGCTCGAGACATCAACTCATAAGCTGGCGTACCCAGTTCGATCGCATGGCGGTCCAGCGCCCGCACTTGCTCTGCGGTATGAATGTAGATGGGGAGTTCTGCCATGACTCATTATACTGTGGCTTCGTCAGCGCCCCTTCGCAATGCTTCCGCTCGCAACATGACCGGCGATCTTTCGTCCATCGACCTCGCGGCTCTAACCATCGACATCAAAGACTGGGGTCGAGAGCTGGGTTTTCAGCAAATCGGCATCGCCGATATTTGCCTGGATGACGACGCCGTGCATCTGCGCGAATGGCTCGCCGAGCAGCGCAATGGTGCAATGGGATACATGGAACGTCACGGCGAGAAGCGCTGGCGACCGGACCAATTGGTTCCCGGCACACTGCGTGCGATTAGCGCACGCATGGATTATTGGCCGCAGGATGCGCACGATGCCGATGCAGTCCTGAACGATCCAAATCAGGCGTACGTTTCCCGTTACGCGCTGGGCCGCGACTATCACAAGCTGCTCCGTAACCGTCTGCAAGCCCTGGCCGACAAAGTGAGTGCGCACATCGGCAAGCATGGCTATCGGGTTTTTGTCGACAGTGGCCCAGTGCTGGAAAAAGCACTGGCTCGCAAGGCCGGCCTCGGATGGGTTGGGAAGCACACAAACTTGCTTAATCGCCATGCGGGTTCGTATTTCTTTTTGGGCGAGATTCTGACCGACCTGCCGCTACCGATCGATGAGCCGGTAAGTGCGCACTGTGGAACTTGTTCCGCTTGTATCGACATCTGCCCCACACAGGCGATCACTGCGCCATATCAACTCGACGCACGGCGCTGTATTTCCTATCACACCATCGAATTACGCAGCGCGATTCCCGTCGAGTTCCGCAAGGCCATGGGGAACCGTATCTACGGTTGCGACGACTGCCAATTGGTGTGTCCTTGGAATAAATACGCTCGCGCAACAACGGAGCCGGATTTTGCGCCTCGCCATCGCCTGGACAGCAGCATGCTGGTCGATCTCTTTGCGTGGAGTGAGGACGAGTTTTTACACCGTACCGAAGGCAGCGCGATTCGACGCATCGGTTACGAATGCTGGTTGCGGAACATCGCCGTTGCGCTAGGCAATGCGCCACATTCTGCCGACGTTGTAAATTCTTTAGTGGCGCGCGCCGAACATCCATCTGCGCTAGTGCGCGAACATGTCGCGTGGGCATTGGCCCAGCATGACGAATCGACCGCTACTTGATCGTGACTTGTAGATTGTCGATCAGGCGCGCCTTACCGATGCGCGCGGCAGCCAGAATGGCGAAGTGACGCGTCGTTTCCGTAGGTCTAAGCAACGTCGCGGCATCACGAACCGCAAAGTAGTCGAGCTTGAAGCCGACCTCCCTTAACGCCGCGCCGCCCTGCTTTTCGATCGCAACGAAATCACGCACACCCAAATGCAACTGTCCCGCGGCTTCGTTCAAGGCTTGATAGATGCGAGGAGCGGCAACGCGATCTTGCGCAGTTAGATAACGATTGCGAGAACTCATTGCCAAACCATCCGCCTCGCGCACGGTGGGTGCGCCGACGATCTCGATCGGCATGCACAAGTCGGTAACGGCGCGGCGAATGATAGTGAGCTGCTGGAAGTCTTTTTCGCCGAATACCGCGACATCGGGCATGACGATATTGAGCAGCTTAACAACAACGGTAGCCACACCGCGAAAGTGCCCCGGCCGAAATTCACCGCACAACACATTACCGATTTGCGGCACTTCGACATACGTCGAGAGTTCATAGCCGTGCGGATAAATGTCGTCGGCATCCGGAATGAACAGCACATCGGCGTTCAAACCGGTAAGGAGTTCGCGATCTTCCTTCGGCGTGCGCGGATATTGCGCAAAATCTTCGTTCGGACCGAATTGCATCGGATTAACGAAAACACTCACCACGACACGATCGGCTTTAGCGCGCGCGCGCGACACAAGATCGCCGTGGCCGGCGTGAAGATTGCCCATGGTGGGTACGAATGCGACGCGTTCGCCGCCGGCACGCCAAGCGTGCACACGTTCCCGCACGTCGACCGAACGAGTCAATGTTTCCATTTAATAGCAATGCTCGGCAGCGGGATAGGAACCGTCTTTAACGGCTTGCACGTAGTTTTTTACCGCCTGCAGCGGACTGTCCACACCCTTCATAAAATTGCGCACGAAGCGCGGCTTGTGACCGGGCGTAAGGTCGAGTACATCGTATAAGACGAGAATTTGCCCATCGACTTCTGCGCCTGCACCAATACCGATGACCGGCACATGCACCGCCTTGGTAATCGCGGCACCAAGAACAGCAGGAATTTGTTCCACCAGAATCATGTCGGCCCCGACCTGCTCCAATGCCTTGGCGTCTGCGATCATTTGATCGGCTGCCGCTTGCTCGCGACCTTGAATACGAAAGCCCCCAACTTTATGCACCGACTGCGGTCGCAGCCCCAAGTGAGCGCACACGGGAATATCGTGCTGCGCCAAGAATTCGACGATACCAATTTGCTTGGCACCCGCTTCCAACTTCACGATTTTCGCGCCGCCCTCTTGCATCAGACGAATGGCGTTATCGAGCGCGTGCTGTTGCGAGGTATAGCTCATGAACGGCATATCGGCCATCAGGAACGGGCGATACATGCCCTTGGCCACCGCTTTGCAGTGATAAATGATGTCATTGAGCGTCACCGGCACAGTGGTGTCATGACCTTGAATCACCATGCCGAGCGAGTCCCCCACCAGGACCATCTCGATGCCGGCATCGTCCACCAACTTGGCAAAGCTTGCGTCGTAAGCCGTGATGGTCGCTATCTTCTCCCCGCTCGCTTTCATCTTATTGAGCGTGGTGAGGTTCACGGACGGTCGCGCCACATGGCGCTCTTCGAGTTGTTTGTAGACCATAAAGACCTCGTTTAACCGGCCGGCCGCATTGCTCTCGCCAATAGTCAACCGCGACAGCCTAGCGCCTACGCGCCCTTAGCTCAAATCGTTTTCAGCGGATTAAAGTAGTGACGCCCGCGTTTTGTGCGCAGCACTTGCTCCATGAGCTGCTCATAGTCCCGATCGCTGTTGACGAAATCCACCTGTGCGGCGTTTACGATCAGCAGCGGCGATGCACTGTATTCGTGAAAGTAACGCGCATACGCTTCCAACAGTTTTTCCAAATAGGCACGCTCGATCTGCTGTTCGTACCGGATACCGCGACGCGCGATGCGCTCCAGCAAAACATCCACGGGCGCCTGCAAATAGATCACCAGATCCGGCGTTGGCGCGGCAATAGATAGCTTCGTATACACCTGTTCGTACAATCCATATTCCTCGCTATCGAGCGTCAGACGCGCGAACAAACGATCTTTATCGAGCAGGTAATCGCCGACGCGCAGCGGTGCAAACAAATCCTCTTGATTGAGACTTTCCAACTGGCGCGCACGCTGAAACAGAAAGAACAATTGCGCCGGCAGCGCACCGGCCCGCGGATTGCGATAAAAGCGCTCCAGAAACGGATTCTCGTCCGCTTGTTCCAGCACCAGTTCGCCGTCCAGTTGCTGCGCCATGCGTTTGGCCAGGCTGGTCTTGCCGACGCCAATCGGCCCTTCCACGACAATAAATCGATGTGCGGGGTGCGCAGCAGTCATGCGAGCTCACTCAAATCGCCGCGCTCGACTTTGGCTTTAATGTGCGCCACCGACCCCAACCCCGGCACATGCAACGACGGCGCAATGTCATGCAACGGATAGATAGCGAAATTACGCACGCCAAGACCTTGATGCGGAACTTTCAATTGTTCGGTGTCGATCTGTTGGCCGCCAAACACCAGCAGATCAAAATCAATCACGCGCGGTCCCCACCGCACAACCGGCTCCTGACGACCCAACTCCCGCTCCAATCGCTTGAGATTCGAAAGTAGCGCGTGGGCATCCAGCTGCGTCAGCAGGCCGGCGACAGCATTAACGAATGCCGGCTGATCTTGCGGGCCCAGAGGCGAGGAGATGTATACGCGCGAACTTGCAAGCAAACGCGTATCCGGCAGCGCCGCAAGGGCAGCTAATCCGCGGGCGATTTGTTGACGCGGCTCCTCCAAATTACTGCCGATGCCGACATACGCCGGCGTCCAGGTAGCGACCGACATGCGTGCCTTATTCCGATTTTGCCGCTGGACGACGACGTCGGCGACGGCGTTTTGGCGCGCTCGACTTCGGTTCGCCGCCTTCGCTTTGGTTGCCGCTCTCCACCAACGCTATGCGATCAGCCGGAGCCACGGTTTGAATGTGCGTCCACCACTCCGCGATGGCGGGATCGGCCTCACCTGCAGCTGCACGCAGCAGCATGAAGTCGTATGCTGCACGGAAGCGCGGATGCTCAAGCAAGCGCAACGCTCGTCGCCCATCGCGGCGCTCAAAACGCGGTTGCAACGCAATCAGCTCAGTCATTGGCACAGTGAAGCGTTTCGGAACGGCAACGCGGCGCTGCTGCTGAAAAACCACCGACTCGCACGCCGTGTACCACGCCTGCGTGTCGTTCAACGCGCCCGCGGTTTGACTTGCGAAAGCTGCCTTGATCGCCGGCCACAGCAAGACAGCAAAGAGAAAGGTGGGGGTAACCGATTTGTCCTGCTGAACGCGCGCATCGGTACCTTGTAAACCAAGCCGCACTAAGCGGATGGCATTCGAACTCGGCTCCTGCGCCAGCACGCGCGAGGTCGAGGGCAACAAATGCTCAAGCAGCCGGTAATGTACAAGTAAATCAAAGGCCCGCTCGGCAAAACCGGCCAAGAAGAGCTTGCATACTTCGTCGAACAACCTGGCCGGCGGAATGCCGTCCAACATGCCCGCCAAGCGCGAAATCGGTTCGGCGGTTGCGGGATCGATGTTGAAGTCCAACTTTGCTGCAAACCGTACTGCGCGCAGCATGCGCACCGCGTCTTCGTGATAGCGCGTTTCGGGATCGCCGATTAGTTTCAGAGTCCTGGCGCGCGCATCTTCGACGCCACCGACGTAGTCCCAAATAGAAAAATCTTGGATGTTGTAGTACAGGGCATTCGCCGTGAAATCGCGACGCCAAACATCCTCGTCGATATTGCCGTACAGGTTATCGCGCAGAATGCGCCCATGCGCGTCGAGCACGCGATGACCGCCCTCGTCGACGCTGTTGTCGTCGTCCACCGGCGTATGCGCCGCGCGAAAGGTGGCAACCTCGATAATTTCATCACCGTATCGCACATGGGCTAGGTGAAATCGCCTACCGATGAGACGACAGTTGCGAAACAGCTGCCTCACCTGCTCGGGATGCGCGTTGGTCGCGATATCAAAATCCTTGGGCTGAATACCCAGCAGCAGGTCGCGCACGGCGCCACCCACCAAAAAGCCTTGATACCCGGCATCCTTCAATCGATAAAGCACTTTTAGTGCATTGGGTGAAATCTGCGAACGTGAAACCGAATGACCGTCGCGCGGCACCTTTAGGGGCGGGTTGGCGGATGAATGGCCATCGGCCGCCACCGGCTGCGTTGTTTGTCGAAAGTTATCCAAGTAGGCGTGTTCCGCTTGAGCCAAAGAGACTGCTCCGTATAATACCCCACCCGCTTCGGCCATGACCCACGCTTTATGCGCGGACGGCCTGCGAAGTTCGCGTTGCTCCCATCGTCTAGAGGCCTAGGACACAGCCCTCTCAAGGCTGGTACGAGGGTTCGAATCCCTCTGGGAGCGCCACGCGCGCTTCGCTCGCGTGGCGCTCCCAGAGGGATGAGAACCCGAGAAGAGAGAGGTCGACAAAATTACCGGGAGTAATTTTGGACAGCTTTAGCTGGCCCGCAGGGCGCGAGCCATGGATGGTTCAGCGCAATCCCTCGGGTAGCAGGCTTGTCGTCGCGCAAACCCACCGCGCGCAGAGTTTCCACGCCGCCGTCAACAAAAATTTTCGAGCGCATAGGTCGGACGTCTGTAAGCTCCTGCACCCATTAAAGCGCCCGTCTTTAGTGCTTATCTCGCCCTACAAATCGAATTTGCATGACCGCCTCCGACCTCCTCGAACAATCCTTCGGCCTCGTTCCCCACGTCATTCATGCACACGCCGTCGAACGGCCGACGCATTTGGCTCTCATCCAAGACGATCGCCGAATTACCTTTGCCGAGCTGGATGCAGCCGTAGATCGTTTCGCCGCCACCCTGCAACGCGACGGGTTGAAGTGCGGTGACGTAATTGCAATTTGCGCCAACACTTCGCCGGAATACGCAATTGCTTATGTTGGTGCGTTGCGTGCCGGCGTGGTCGTCGCACCGCTCGCACCTTCCTCCACCCCCGACGGTCTGGCAACAATGGTTGCCGATGCGGGCGCCAAGCTCTTTTTTATCGATGCCTCAGCCGCAAAGACAGTCATGCCGGTACTGCCGCAGATAAAAGCGCGCTTGATTGCGTTTGATGACTCAAAACACGGTGCGCCACTAAGCAAATGGTTGGCGAGCGCCGGCACTAAACCGTCGCCAGTGGAGATTTCACCCGACCTGCCCTTCAACATCATTTATTCCTCCGGCACCACCGGCACGCCGAAGGGCATCGTGCAGTCCCATGCGATGCGGTGGGTGCACGTGCAGCGAGCGGTTGCATCCGAATACGGAGCAACTTCCGTCACGATAATCGCCACGCCGTTGTATTCGAATACGACATTGGTAAGCTTCTTTCCGACGCTTGCCCGTGGCGGTACGGTGGTCTCCATGGCGAAGTTCGACGCCGAAAAGTACTTGGCGCTAGCCGAACAACACCGCGCCACGCATACCATGCTCGTTCCGGTCCAGTATCAGCGCGTGATGGCATTGCCGACTTTCGGCAACTACGACTTGTCGTCGTTCAAGATGAAGCAATGCACTAGCGCACCGTTTAGCGCGACGCTCAAGGCCGACATCCTCGCACGCTGGCCGGGTGGCCTGATGGAGGTGTATGGCATGACCGAAGGCGGCGGCACCTGCACGCTGGCCGCACATTTATATCCGGATAAATTGCACACTGTTGGCAAGCCCGCACCAGGGCATGACATACGGCTCATCGACGACAACGGTAAAGAAGTACCTCAAGGCGAAATCGGCGAGGTCGTCGGCGCGTCACCCGCGATCATGAACGGCTATCACAATCAGCCGAAGAAAACGGCTGAGGCGGAATGGTTCGACGCGACCGGCAAACGCTTTATTCGCACCGGCGACGTCGGCCGCTTCGATCCCGACGGGTTCCTGACTTTGATGGACCGCAAGAAGGACATGATCATCTCCGGTGGCTTCAATATTTATCCCAGCGATTTGGAATCCATCCTGCGCGCTCATCCCGATGTCGCCGACGTTGCGGTCGTCGGAGTGCCTTCGGAAAAATGGGGCGAAACACCCGTCGCCTATGTTGTGCGCAAGCCCGGCTCAATAGTCGACGAACAAGCACTGAACGAGTGGAACAACGAGCGCGTCGGCAAAACGCAGCGGCTGGCCGCTTTGTTATTCGTCGATCAATTACCGCGTAGCGCCATCGGCAAAGTATTGAAGCGCGAATTGCGCGACACGTTCGTGGCGAGTGGCGCGAAAGTTTGATATTGGAAAATGGGCGTGATGAATCATACCCCTCCAGACAAATCAGTTCTTCACCATCGCTGCCACGAAACCGCAGACCGACATTCTCTCCACCTTTGCGCGATCGCCCACCAGCGCGGTAATGCACTCAGCTTGCTTAGGAGCGAAGTACGCCTTTACGCTGTTTTCAAATCTATGCCTCGTGGAAGCACTCATATCCATCGGCAGAGGCGCCCGCAAAAACCCACCTTCGATCAAGCCGCTCGAATCTTGCGGCACAGATGCTTTGCTCGACACTTCGTCGTTCATGAGCAAGAGTGCCTGACACACGCCATTCGAAACAGCTTCGCGAGCAATCGCGACCTGGCTTCGCGGAGTACAAGCCGTCGCGTCGACCGAGACACTCGACATTGCGCCCAGCACCTGCTCTCGAGTACCGCCCATCATCGCGACGGTCATTGCCGCTGAAGCAACGTGCGCCGGAATAGCGTAACCAATCTCAACTTGATCTGATTTTTTCACCCCCTCGAGCCTCGCTTGAATCTTATGCGACGCAATCATGGCGGTAAAAACCTCGCGCATAGTTGGCGCCTGTTGACCGCGCAACATCGCTCGACGGGAACGATAATCGGCAACCGCCAGAACACCGCTCGTTGTAGCGGATGAGTAGGTAGATGCGGGCACAGGCCCATCGGCCCACTCGCCGATCGCTCCGATAACAAATGCGGCGCTTGCGGGGTGGAGCTCATACGACGTGCCTGGCACGCGCGCGCCACCTGGCGTGTGCGCCTGCGGCAAAATTGCACCCAACAACTGCGCACAGCGAAGGTTTTGCAACGCCGTAAATCCGACGGACAGCATTTCCAGCAAACACTGGTAGGCGTGCTCGATCGTATGCTCGTCGGCTTGACGCGCCAACACATAGTCGACGATCTCAGCGAGCAATGGCTGCGGTGCGGAATCGGTCAAGTGTGGGACGGAGGAATTCATATGAGTGGTGCGCGAGCAGGCGGCGCATTATGCCTCTCCGAACGGAAATCGGCATGACAGCGCATAGGCTGGGCGCGTAACCTTGGGGCGCTCCGCACGAATCGGGTAACGGACGAATCAGCCTTTTCAACGCGATTGTTGGAGAAAGACATGAGATTGGCGCGATATAGAATGTCTCGATTCTTTCTCTCCGGTTTGTTCGTCGTCACGTGGGCGCTTCCCGCCGTCGGAACCGCGCAACAACCGCCCCTCAAGATCAGCAACGTGGCTTACGCAAATCACGAGCAAAAACTGGATCTGTTTATTCCGGCGCAACTCACGAAACGAACCGCGCTTTTATTCATTCACGGCGGCGGATTCAAGCAAGGCAGCAAAGACGACATGGCGCTGTATGCGTATCTGTTCGCACAAGGCGGCTTCGTTGCCGCGACGATGGACTATCGACTGACCTCCGCCGGCTACGTTTTTCCTGCCGCTCGCGATAACGTGCGCGAAGCAATAGGCTATCTAAAGCAACAAGCGAACGCTTACAAATTCGATGCGCGCAAGATCATTCTGATCGGCTACTCTGCCGGCGGAAATCTAGCGTTGATGGCGGGACTGGAACCGAATTCCGGTGTCGCAGCCGTCGCCAGCGCTGCGGGCCCCACCGACCTGCTTTCTCTCATATTGACGGCATCGTCGCCGCAACTCGTCATCGATATTGCCGCTTACTTAAGCGGTCAAAATGCGGCAGACGCCTCGCCCATTTCTAAAGTGCGCCCCGGCAATCCGCCGGTGCTGCTGTTTCATGGCGCTCTGGATAATTTAGTACCGCTGCATCAATCACAGATACTTCTGCAGAAGTTACAACAAAATAATATCCCCGCATCGCTGCGCGTACTTCCTAATGCCGGGCATGAGATCCTGCTGCTATATCAAAACAATCCTTCGTTAAAGCCCATTCTCGACGACCTTGTGCTATTAACGGCGATCATCGACGCACAGAATTTGGGGCCGTAAGCCGCACGGAACTTCGGCAAGCGTTCGCGAGTTTAAGGACACTTCAATCGCGATTCTTGACTTCCATCCGGAGGGCAGGCTTATGTGCGTAGTCCGCGGTTTCAGTGGCTTGTGCATCGCGCTATTCCTATTCATCGGTCAGGGCACGGCGGCCGATATCCCCTTCAGCCCCGTCCAGCCGATAATCATAAATGGCCCGAACGGCCTCGTACCGATCGATATTAACGATGCCGGCGAAGTGATCGGTGCGTATCCATTCGCGCCTTCGGTTACTCATGGATTCTTTTGGTCGCCTACGCGTGGCTTTATCGATCTCGGCGCTTTGGATCAAGGCGGCCGATCGCAGGCGGAGGCAATCAACAACTGCGGAGAAATTGCCGGCTGGGCAACCGACGCGGAAGGAACCTTCGAGAGCCTGAAGGCCGTGCGCTGGAACGCATCGCTCACGATCGAAGACGTAACGCCGCTTATCGGCCCGATGGTCCTTCGCGATATCAATGACGCCGGGCACTTACTCGGTTCGTACAACTCGAATGCCTATTTTTGGTCGCCTGCTACGGGCACGCTAGATATCGGCGGCATTAGCGACACTATTACCGATCCATTCGCGCTGAATGATCGCGACGAAATTACCGGCGCCGCGTATACCGCGGAGTATGGGGCACACGCTTTCCGCTGGTCTATTACAGCCGGCGTCCAAGATCTCCACCCGCCCGGCAGTCAATGGAGTGAAGGCGCCGACATAGACGACAAAGGCAACGTCGTCGGTTACTACTACCCGCCCACTGGCGGTTTGCACGCGGCGCTTTGGCGTCGCAACGGCCAATTTGTTGACCTCAACCCCATGGGCATCACGGATGTCGACCATCCAAGCGCCGCGGTTGGCATTAGCGATAACGGCTACATCATCGGCATTAAATTGTTTCCGAACAGCATTGCCGAGTACGGCTTTGTGAAACGGCGCAATCAACCCGCGCAGTTGCTAACTATGGATGGATCAGACGTACTCATGACGCGGGCTTTTGCCGTCAATCGCCGCGGACAAGTAGTGGGCACTGTCTCGTTAACGGATGGCACCTACTTGGGGGTCATCTGGAATGTCGGGCATAACAATCACTCATCGGATGCTGACGAAGACGCGCGCAAACCGCGCTGCCGAGACTAACTTGCAGATCGAGTGCGAATCAACAATCCAACGACCAGCGCAGACACTACTCCTGTACTGAGCGCGAGTGACCAATGGATTCCTAACGAGGCGCCGACGACACCGACCGTTAATCCGCTGAACATCCGCATACCCATCGAAGCCATGCTAAATACGCCGATCATGCGTCCGCGCATGTCGGGTGGCGCATGCAACTGCACCAACGTTTGCGACATCGAATTGAACGACAGCTCCAAAAAGCCCGCCAAGAACAAAAGACACAGTGCAACCGAATAGACCGGCGTCAACGCGAAAGTCCCTAGCGCAACACACCATAGCAACGCCAAAATAAGCGCCGTGCGCGGATGCGGTTTGAGCAGGCCAAACATTTCGAGAGCCAAACCCGCTATCAGCGCACCGGCGGCATCGGCAGCGAGCAACATGCTGTATGCCGTACCAGGATCGCCGTGGCCCAAATCGGTTGCAAAACCCGGCATTTGTGCCTGATAGGCATTGCCGACAAAGAAGGCCGCGCCTCCGGACAACAGTGTCATCGTTGCAATGACCGGATACCGACCGATGTGCCCTATCGACTCGATGACATCGCGAATGTTGCGCACGGCAACTGCCGGGGCCGATTGTTGTTCGCGAAATCGTGGCCCATAAGGTGCGCGCCATAACCACAGTGTCAACGGCAGATAGATAAGCGCATTTGCGAAGAGTCCGTACGCCGGCCCCAGCGCCAATAACAAACCACTTCCAACGGCCGGTCCGATGAACATACCGAGATAACGCCCGGTAGCATTCAACCGCACTGCACTCTGCAATCGATCGCGGCCGACGATGTCATGCAGCAGCAACTGCGTGGCCGGCCCCCACAGCACGCCTGCGACGCCGTGAATGACCAACAACACTGCGGCATGCCATAACTCCAGCGTGCCGGTGAGAATCAATGCGCCCCACGCGATCGACACCAGCATGAATAGAGCCATGCCGAGTTGAATCAAGCGACGT
>Ga0315910_10001070_pt1 | contig 25696 bp, 22 predicted proteins | sample EdamamesoilMG_FD_204470 | JGI IMG/M metagenome (GOLD analysis project Ga0315910, IMG submission 204470) | Garden soil microbial communities collected in Santa Monica, California, United States - Edamame soil | ecosystem: Environmental > Terrestrial > Soil > Garden | place: USA: California... | reverse complement strand
GAGTCCTCGGTGCGCAAGCGATCGTAGATCGCCGTCGGGGTTGCCCCGTCAGCGATCAGCAACTCGATGCGCGCACGCCAGCGCTCGACCGACGACTTGTGCTGGGGGAGCGCTGCCGTAGTCATCGGCTCCACGATTTCGCGAAGCACTGCCACCTCCGGAATGCATGCGGGGTCTCCCTTGAGCATTCCGGCCTTCTCGAGCCGCAGCCGGTAGTCTCGCTCGGTGTTGGGGCTGATCTTGAGCTGACGGGCGACCTCCCTCGGCCCTGCGCCCATGCGGTGGAGTCGTACGAGTTCCTGAAGCCGATGCATGCTGATCCTCCCCATTCCGGCAGAATCAGCGAGCGGGCGCACCGCCACCTGTCTTTTTGCTCAGCTCTCGCGATCAGTTCTGCCGAGCTGAGCCGGATCAGTTCTGCCGAGCTGGGGTCCGATCAGTTCTGCCGAGCTGGGGCGGATCAAATAACCCGAGCTGTGACAAGCTTCAGCGCTCAGCCGGAAGCGGTCACACCCAATGATCTCGATACGAACGAAGTCGAGGAGGCAGGGGAGCGCGACAACGAGCGCTGTCCCCTGCTGAGGTGTCGTCAGTCCGGCGAAGTGTCGTTGTCGAACCGCACCCTCGAGCGAGTGTTCGGCCGGTCCATGCGCAAGTGCATCACCGATGGTTCCGAGCTGTTCACGTCACGCGCGACCGACGTACGTCGCAAGCTACGACCGAGCGACGTCGACATGGACGGCGACATCACCGGAAGGACGGACTGTAACGTCGGACGCTGAACGCCGTAGGCCTACCGACGGAGGTCCAGGTCGGCGTTCTCGCCCTGTGAACTTCGTGTACGATCCCCGGGAACGGATGGTGAACGCGTCCCAAAGCGCAGGCACGGCAACACGCAGCGTGTCCGTAGTCTACGTTGCCGACGGCTTCGTAGAGAGCGTGAGCGATGCTCTTGGTCGCGTCACGAGCTACGCCTACGACCAGACGGGTCGCGTGACCCGGCAAGTGATGCCCGATCTTCGGGAGGTTTCGTTCACCTACGATCCGAGCGGCAACCTCACTAGCGTCACGCCTCCGAGTCGGCCCTCGCATGGGTTCATCTACGACGCGGCGAACCAAGTCACCACGTACGACCCACCCGCGTTGCCTGAGGTGCCTGTACCGACAACCGTCTACACCTACAATGCCGATCGCCAGGTCGAACTCATCACGCGGCCCAATGGACAGGTGATCAACCTCGTTTACGCGACCAACGGAAAACTCTCGGCTGGCCCAACGGGCAATCCGTTCAAGTTGGATCTTTTGAAGTATCCAAGAGGGTGGTGGGGTGGCACCTGACGCATTTAGGGATCTCGTCGCGAAGGTGCGAACGATCGCTCCGGACCTGAAGCACGAAGAGCTTTTGGGTTCCGGGGCTGCGGTCGCGGAGATTGTCTTTCCCCCACAAAGCGGGCTAGAGTTTAGGGTGGTACTCCAGCTGCAGCATGACCTTCTCTGCCTCGGCCTCGGGGACTTGCTATGGAACGAGTATCCAGATACAACTACAGGTGCCGCAGACTTCGCATCATCGGCCCGATGCGCACTATCTGGAGAGTGTCGGCTTATTGAGACGCTTCGCAACGGGGTGATTGTAGAGGCCAGGCTTGAGAAGCTGCAGGATGGTGCCTGGGTACAGATAGCAAACCATCACACACTACACATCCCTTACGGCAAGCGAGAGACGCGGATACTCGAGCGAATTCCACCTCGTGCCAATGGCGAAGCTAAATGACGCATCCGCTTGACGGCGCGATCTCGACATAGATATAGACGGCGCTGAAGCTTTGCGCGGAGGCATGCCTGCCCCGGGTGGTGGCGACCCGGTCTAAAGCTCGCGTCGATGGTGCTCACTGAGTTCCGCTGCTGCGGCAAACACCACACACCGCCTGGCGGTGCTCGTCTTCCGACGCGCGGACGCCGAGGTTAGCGTCACGCAGGATCCAGGCAACGCTGCCGATCAGTACTTCGGGTGCGAGTCGCGTCGGGGTGATGATAACCGGACCTGTGCAGGTTCTCGCTCACGAACTCGGGCACTTGATCACGGAAGTTTCAACCGATCGTCACGATGAACGTTCCCGGACTGGGACAACCAGGTGTGCCGAGGCAGACGACGTGATACTCGTTACCCCGGGGATGCCAAGGGATGACCACGAACGGGCAGAGGTGTGCTCTTTTCGGAGCCATGGTTCTGGCTCTCGCCTCCCTCGGCTGTTCGGCAACGTTCAAAGGACGTGGAGTGGACCTGCGCGCCGATGTTGCCATCGACGAGCGTGAGGCCGGAGGGACTCGGTTCGGCGTGGGCGACATCGCTCCCGTCGTCGTCCGGGTGACGGGATGGCAGCAGAGCCGTCGCAGGCTGGATTCGGAGGTCAAGTCCTTCCGATTGCTCCGCCCGTGGCTGAGAGAACCCCGACCGTTTGCGAGCTTCGCAGACGCGCGCGGCCTCGTCGTTGAGTTCCATGGCCAGATGCTCGTGGCTCCGCGAGGGTGGTCGGGATCTCTCGCGCACGCGGTCGTGATTGGATATGGGTTGCCGCACAAGTTTGTGTCATTCCCACGCCTGGAGGACGGCCCGCAAAGCGACGCTGCTGTCGAAAGTGACGCCAGTGAAGTCAGCGTCACGCTGGGTGATGTCTCGAAGCCCGAGGGGGTCTTCCGCTGTGGCAACTCCGTCGTAGTGCGTGGTCTCCCGGTTGCCGGCGCAGTCGCAGACGCACGACAAGCGCGATTTGCCCTCATTGTGACGGGTGACGAGGCGGCGATCTACGGTGAGGTGGTAGCCCTAATCGGGCATTTCAGGCCCAATGGCGGGAACGACTACCGGAGGCATGAGATCACCTGGACACCTGCCGACCCGCTTCCTCTGAAGCCCACCAAAGTCGCCGTCGGTTTCGGCTACGACGGCGGGTGGAGCGAGACCTGGACGGGCACCTTCGAGGTTTTTCGGGACCGCTGGGCATCGGACACGTGTACGGACCTAGACTCGGTCGGCGTCCCGAACGCTGTCCACGCCCCTACCGCCCCACCGGAGGTCGAGGGCATTGCCGAGGACGACGACGGCCATTGACAAGCGCCTTCCTGCCTCATTCTGCCCCCAGAAACCGAGCGCGTTGGGCGATACCCAGCAGACGCTCCTCAACCCCCCGACGTTTCGGTTTCGACTGGAAGCACGGCCAGTCTGGATCCACATGATCCACCGGGTCATCCGAGACTGTCGTAGCGCAACCAGGGTGGCACAAAAAGATCTGGAACTCGCGCTGAAGCTGCTCGAGAAGAGCATCCGCGAAGTGCAGGCAAACAACGATCAAGCAGCTTGTATCCTGCTTTACAGGCACGCTGGTGTGATTTCCTATCATGCAGGTGATCTGGGCCGTGCTTTGCGCTTCTATGAACAGGCGCGCCAGAGCGGCTCGGAAGACGCCTATCTGTACTTGGCCATCGGCGACATCTACCGCCGGATCGGAAACAATGCCGAAGCCCACGCCGCGTTCACGCATGCCGGACGCCTCGGCGCCGCAAGTGGGGACTCGGATGTCGTCAAGATGGCATCCGAAGCAGACGACCAACTGGATCTGCAATAGGGAGTTTTGAGCAGCATGAACCGAAGCCGTGTAGCAGCGGACCGGATGGATCTTAGGCCCACTCACGATCCCGGCCCTGTTCGGAACGCCATCCGACGGATCTTGATGGGCGGCCCGTCGATCCCGGGCCTGGGCTCGACTCGATCGAGCGCGTCGGCGATACTCCGCAGATGCTCCGCCTGCCGGAAGTTCCGAGGCACTCCGACCGGAAGCTCGACCCGTTTCGAGAAGACTGCGACCAACTGCGGCGGGATGGTCAAACTCGCCTTCATTCGCCGCTATCTTCGCTTCTGTGCGGTCTGACGGGAAACAGGACAGAGCCTAGGACGAACATCTCACCGACACGCATGCTCGCTTCGCTGGCAGTCATTGCCGTCCTTTGCGGATGCGTCAAACCCACAGCTACCGAACCCGTGACCAAACAGGATTCGATTGGCACTGAAAGGGCGCCCCCACAACCTCTCGACGTAGCAGATGGCCATCTCCTATGCTGCGAGAGCCACGAGTACAGGTGCGGAGACATCGCGATGATCGGCGATGGTGTCGCCGCGATTCACGGCTCGTCGCTCATGATCGCCCGTATCCAAGGCACAGAATGTACCTGCGAGCGCGTTCCGATAGCACACCCCACCCCATGCCATGTGGCGTACGACGATGACACGATATATTGGACAAGCTTAGGTACGGAAAGTCGAGACTGGGAGGACGGTGCAGTCTTGCGATCTCGACTTAGTGCCTGGAAGCCCGAGTTCGTGCTCAAAGATCAAGACATGATCGGAGGGCTGGTCAAGGGGGCGCGGGGCATCTACCTTTGGGTGCTCGCCGAAAGCAAACTTCTTCATCTGGACGAGCACGGCGCCCGCAGCGTCGCGAGCATCCCAGTGATACGGGAGATGTGGACATCACAGTACCAAAGCCAACCCCCCTTCGTGGCGGGCGGGGGACGAATCGCGATGGTGGGTTGGGCAGGGGAGAACATGCGCGGGGAGGAGGTATTCGTGTTCGACGAAGCGACCGGCGACATCGCGAAGGTATCCAGCCATGAGGCGGTTTCGGCCTTGAGCCGGCCGGCATTTTTGAACGACGCTCTCTTCTATGCCACGTTCGTCGTGGACGAGCAGCGCTATCCCGCGCAACTCTGGGAGGTGAATCTCGCGAACGGATCAACCGTCTCCCTCGTGACGGAGCGGGAGATAATATCGATGGTCGTCGCCCACAACCGAAACGCGGCACTTCTCCTTGGCAGGATCGACGGCATCGAGGTGCTTTCACCGGCAACGCCTTCACCAGGGGCACTTATCCGACCTCCTCGACCGAAGAAGGCCAATCCGAGAGCGGTTGTGGTTACACATGGATCGCAAGACATACTCTTTCTGGACGACGAGCGGAACATCGAAGCGATCTTGCTCCCGTCCTCAGATTTCGAACCGTAGCTCGGGCTTCATCAGATTCGACGCAGACACGGGACAATGCGTACAGAGAAGCGAACTCGACACATGGCACGGATCATCACAGAGTCTACAGACCCCGTTCTTGATCAAGCCTTCGGCTTCGCCGGTGACTGGTCCCTCAAGGGGGGGCAGCTTCAACTTCGAACCAGATCCGAATAGCCCGGGGCTCATCTGGGCAGACGTCGTCCCGCGCTATTCCTATGGAGAAAAAGATGGATACCTCAGCCCAGGTCCCACGCACGTCTACTAGGGGCTCAGCGCAGCACCTCAGATGCTACTGGCAAACGGTTATTGGGACGTACGCTCTCCTGTGCCTTTTGTGGGGCATCCTCCCTCTGCTCACCAATTGCACGATTCCTACTGCTGATTTCGCCGAACTGGTCGTGATATGGGGTGGCCCACCAGCACTACTCATAGAAGTGAGCCCATGGACCCCCTACCTGCCCCTGATTCTAGTGCTCTACTTCGGCTTCAGCGGCGTATGGCTACTCTGCATGCACGCCATCTATTTGTCGCGCGGGTGGCGACGGGCGGTGTGGTGCATCGTGGGGCTTTTTGTGTGGTGGCTTGGAGGTACGTGCGTAGTCGTAAGTGGGATTTGAGCCAATACGCCGACGAACACCTGTGGACGTAAGGCCCGTCCAACCGCTGCGGGCCTGCACACTTGACAGGTGGCTGACAATCGGCACTGGGGAGGAGGCGCTTACCTTGCGCCCTCACGAGGACTTCACCAATGGTGCAACCTGTACCGGGCATCGGGATCACTTCGGCGACGCGATCGATATCGAAGCGAAGCGAAGCGAGGCGCGCCCCCCTCCACTCACTCTCGCTCGGCAATCCAGATATCCCGCGATGAACCATGAGCAAGCCCAGACAGCCGGCACTGACCACTGTGCCCACGGTCCGGAGGACACCAACCCCCCTCGCTGGGAGGTGGAGAAGCTCCAGGGCGGGCTCGACGGGCTCGGGTTCCGACTCGGGGGCGGGTCCGCCGCAGAAACCGCGGGAGAACGCCTCGCGGCCTGCTCCGAAGGGCAGAAATCCTGCCAAGAAGCTCGCGACCATCTCCGAAAGGCAGAAATCCTGCCCAAAAAGCTCGCGCCAATCTCCGAAGGGCAGAAATCCTGCCCAAAAAGCTCGCGCTCATCTCCGAAGGGCAGAAATCCTGCCCAAAAAGCTCGCGCTCATCTCCGAAGGGCAGAAATCCTGCCCAAAAAGCTCGCGTTCATCTCCGAGAGGCAGAAATCCTGCCCAAAAAGCTCGCGACCATCTCCGAGAGGCACAGTTCTGCCTCCTGCGGAGGCAGAACTCCGTTCCGGTCCTCGACCCCTTTCGCGAGAGGCCGCGCGTCTGGCACAACCGCGCAGAGCCCGCGAATGCTGTCCACCGGAGTGATGGAGGGATGGTCCCTCGTTCGAAGGCCCGCGACCTACGCGACGTCCTCGTCATCCCCGTCCGTGGAGTCGTCCTCATCCCCGTCTTCCCCCGCGGGCTCGTCCGGATCCACAGGATCGACCGGGTCATCCGAATCCTCGTCCCCGTCTTCCCCGCCGTCCTCTTCCGTAGGCGGGCGCCTCCGCACAAACCGGCGCATCGGCGGCACCACCAACTGCGCATCCTCAAACGACCACCGCAGGTAGGTCACCGCCCGGAGGCACTCGTCGTACGCGGCGCGGAGCAGCGTGTACGCGCGCAACCGCACGTCCGCAGGATCGAGCCCACCGGGTGAGAAGTCCGGACCGGTATCGCTGCGGCGACCAATGGAGATGATGAGCTGCACCCCGAGCTCCGCAGCGCGTTCGATCTCCGTCCGCGTCGCGGCGGTCCGCCCTTCCACACGCACCCAGGCCTCGCCAAAGAGGGAGGACAACGCGACGAGATCATTGGCGGTGTCCAGGTGACCGCGCCCTTCGCGGATCTCGGCCACGCGCTGTTCGTCCACGAGCCCACGATAGGCGAGCGCCTCGGCATCCGCCAGCAACGCGCGCCGAAGTTCGGTCGCTTCCTCGATCAGCGTATCGAACGCGGTGGTGTCTCGCCGGTTCTGGGCAACCCAAACCAAATGCGCGTACCACGTTCCAAGCGCGAGATCGTTGAGCATGAGAATGTTTGCCTTGTCGAACGTCGGCAACTGCCGTTCCACCTCCGGGAGGAGCTCGGAGATCCGCTCCGAGGCGCCCAGAACAATGGATGCTGCCATAGGAACATCGAGATTGATCGTTCGGACATTACCCGGATCCACCTTCTCCACGAGCGGCAGGATCCGTTCAAAGGCCTCCGCTGAAGTTTTGGGCGCCAGTGGGCGCGCGGGCGCGCTTGGGACTACCGCTTTCTGGGCAACCTTTTCGCTTTTCTTCGTTTTCACAGTCGACATGCCGCCACCTTAGCGGCTCTGCCGAATCAAAGCTCCTGATTGTCGACAGGCACAATGTAAATTCTCCCGGGCCGAATGGATGTCCTTTAGGCCAGAGACCATCCGTGAAGCGACCAACGTTCGGAAGTCTCGCCGTGCCACGGGGGTCGAGCCCAGGTCGAGAGGTTGCTCGCGCGTTCCAACTGTCCGAGCGGCGGTGGCGGCAGACGCCGCCCAACCGGCCCATCGCGGTTTGACGAACGCATCGATCGCCGCGCTCCCTCTGGCGATCGCCGTGGACGCCAAGCCTCGTTGGGCGGGCCTTCCCCGGGTCTCACGCCGCAAGTTCCCTTCTCAGGGTTGCGCGTGCCGCGGGCGCATCGTCTGCTAGCATGAGGTGATGGCCAACCGAGCAGAAGTTCTTCGCGAAGCGCTCTCGCTGGCCACCGAAGACCGCGCTGTGCTCGCTGCTGAGCTTCTTGAGAGCCTGGACGGAGATCCTGATCCGTGCGTCGAGGGGACGTGGTCGGCGGAGATACGTCGTCGCGTCGACGAAATCCGAGCAGGAACCGCTGAGCTCGTCGACGCGGACGACGTCTTTGCTCGCTTGGATGAGCTCGTTGAAGGCTAGCTTGGATGAGATCGTTGAAGGCTAGGGTACTGGCTGACATCCAAGGAAAAGCGAGAATCTCCGGAGCAGTACGAGGCGGACGTTCGCAAGATCTGCCAAACGCGGTCGTGCCCCACGAGGATGACGCCCGCCCAGCGGCGACCCGCTGACGAGCGGAACGTGAACCGCCAAAGTGCGCGGCGCACTGCGGGAGTGCGTGACGCACGGTCTTGTCGTCGCCACGACCGCTCAACCCCCCGATATGACCAGCACCGCGCTCTGGCACACCGGTTGCTATCGAGGCGCGCATGCTCGACCCCGTCCAGTATGAGCTCCGGTTTCAACAAGCACCCCACGCGGATTTCGACGTCCGCCGTGTGCACATCCACGAAGCCCTGGGCGAACCCTATCGCCTCGAGGTCGAAGCGATCGCAATAGACGCAGACGCGGATCCAGAGGCGTGGCTGGGCGCATCTGCCGAGTTCGTCCTTCGTCGAGGTGAAACCGCAAGAAGCGTCTACGGCATCGTCGAATCCATCGAAGACCGAGACGCCACCCAACCGCGCTTCACCTTCTCCGTCGTCCCGGCGTTTGCCCTCCTCGCCAAGGAAACCACCCACGCGATCTTCCAGGCCATGAGCGTTCCGCAGGTCCTAGAGGCCGTCCTTGCACCCGCTCTCGCTCGCTACGACCGCACGTTGAAGCTCGATCTCCGGGCAACCTACGACCCCCGCGACTACTGCGTCTGCTTCGCCGAGTCGATCCTCGACTTCTGCGAACGTCTGATCGCCGAGGAGGGCATCGTCTACGCCTTCGAGATGACCGATGGCGCCGAGGTGATGGTGCTGCGCGACCACGCCGAGGCGGATCCCGAGGTCTGGGACGGCGAACCGGTCCCGTTCTTCGCCCACCTGGACGCTCAGTCCCTCGAAGAGGGCCTCGTGACGCTCGCGTGGAGACGCGGCCTCACCGTCAACGCTGTCGAGTGCACGACACACAATTGGAAGGGTCCAGAGTTCGCAGCATACGCGGAATGCGTCACCGAACCGCATGTGCATCAAGACCGCAGGACGTTGCTCGCCGCGCCACGGCGCATCACCACCGACGGTGCGGAGAACCCATCGTTCACGGGCGTGGGCACCCCCAACGCGGAGCACTGGGCCAAGCGCGGACTGCAGGCCCACCGGGTCCGCCGTCGCCAGGCGGAGGGAACCTCCAACATCACCGCCCTGGCTCCCGGCCTGCGGATGCTCACCGACACGCATACCAACCGAAACCTCGATGACGTGTGCGTGCTGATCACCGCCGTCACCCACCACGGAGAATCCTCGGGCGCTGGCTCGGAGGAGACGTCCGTCGGCACCCACTACCGAAACACCTTCAAAGCCATCGTCGCCGGCCAGACCTTCATCCCCGCCTCACCGTCGCTCAAACCCCGTGTCCATGGCGTCCAACTCGCCACGGTGGTCGGCCCTCGCGACCAAGAGATCCACACCGATCCCATGGGCAGGATCCGCGTCCGGTTCCACTGGGATCGCCAAAGTCCCGCGGAAGAACTCGCTTCGTGCTGGATCCGGGTCGCCCAATCGCTTGCGGGCCCCGGGTACGGCGCGGTGTTCATCCCGCGCGTGGGCATGGAGGTCCTCGTGCAGTTCCTCGATGGGGACCCCGATCAACCCCTCGTCTGCGGCACCGTCTACAACGGCGCCGCCCCGCCCCCGTACACGCTCCCGGAAGACCGCGCCCGCTCGGGATGGGTCTCCCGTAGCACCCCAGGCGGCAACGGCCACCACGAGCTGCGCTTCGACGACACCGCCGATCACGAGGAGCTCTTCGTCCGTGCACAGCACCAAATGCGGGTGGCCGTTCATGGTCAAGAGACACGCACCGTCAGTGGCGATCACAGCTCGAAGATCCACGGCGAACGCACCACGACGATCCACAAGCACGACACGACCACCGTGGACGGCGTCTACGGGATCTCCGTACGTGGCGAGCATTCGCAGACTCGCCCCACCGGCGATGTCCGTGGCGCATTGTTGGAGATCCTCAAGGGCGACTACCACGTGCAGGTCGACGACGGGCGCATCGAGGCAGTGGCCTCGAGCGAGATCCTGCTGGAGTGCGGAGAATCAAGACTGCGGATGACCCCCTCCGCCATCGAACTGACATCTCCGCAGGTGACGCTCACGGCGTACGCGGTGCGTGGCCCCGCCACGGCGTGTCTCACCCGACTCGACCTCACCAACGCGGCGGCGACACTGGAGGCAGACAAGGTGGAGCACGCCAGCGCGAACGCCTCCGTGACTTTGCAAGGGGGAACGGTCACGGCCCGCGGCGGATGTACCAAAGGCCGGAGCGCCCCCGCGTCCGAGCTCGAGCTCGAGAGCAACGCGAAATGCACCACCCGCGGCGACGTAACCCTCTCCTGCAAGAACTTCAACGCGGGGGCCAACGGGCGCATCGAGCTCAGCAGCTTCGAATCGACCACGATCAGCAGCACCAACTTGCTCGAGTGTACCGCGTGCACGACACAAGTTCGCGGCACGACCACCACGATCGCCGGCACCCCAATCCACCTCAACCCGCCCGGCCCCTCCGAAGTCGCGTGACCGTGCCTACCGCACCGAGGATGTTCCCAACGAACGCGAAACGCCATGCTTCTGCCATGCAAACCGTTGGAATACAGAGAACACGGAATGGCACGTGCTTTGCTCGAGCCAGAACGCATGATGTGGACACCGGGATATCCAGACTTCTCGTCGGTTCAAAAAGCCATGGATGAGGTCCAGCACCTCAAGTGGCAATCGAAGTCGAAAGAGCTGCCTGCAACGTTGGGGCGGGCGAAGGCCGAACGCAACAGCGCCGGCTCGGACGAACTCAAGATCGGCTATTCGGCGCAAGGCCAGACCTTCGAGGGCGCCTATTCGAGTCGGGAATACGAGCGCGATGAGCAGGTCCTCGAGGTCGGCCGTGAATCCGTCAAGGTCGAGCCCGCGGTGCTGGAGCTCGACCTCAAGAAGGGGAAGTTCGTTGCGGCTTCGCAAGTCAAGGTGGAAGGCTCGGCGATCCGGTGGATCGAGCGGCCTTCGTCGCGGTTCACGGTCGTCATGCCCACGACGGTTTGTATTCCGGTTCCCATGGCAGCGCGCTTGGGCGACCCTACGTTGCATGGAACCCCACTGGGCCCGGGTGTGGGGAGCGCGAACGTGTTCATCGAGGGACGCCCCGCGTGGCGTGGCGTCATCGATCAGCACCTTTGCCCGCTGGCGGCCCCGCTGGCACACGGCGCGGGCTCGGCCGTAGGCGAAGCGAGCGTGCGCATCAATGGGTTTCCGGCGGTCCGGGCCGGCGACCCGATCGCCGAGCCGCAGGGTGGACCCAACCCCGTGATGAGCGGCGCGGTCCAGGTCCTCATTGGTGCGCCGGCCCCTGCCGTAGACGCGGTGGTTGGCGTCGACCAAACGCTCGCACGCGTCTTCGTCGTGGAGACGGAGCCTCCGGCGCTCGAGCTCCTCTATGTCGAGGCGACAGGGAAGGCGGGCGGCGCCGCCGGGGGTGGTCAGAAGCTTGGTCTCGAAGCGGGCCTCAAGGCGCGAGCGTCCGCGATTCGGCGCCAATACAAAGGCAAAATCGGCGTGCGCAACCCTTGGACGGAAGAGGTGTATCGCACCCTCGAGTATGATGTTTCGCTGCACTTCTTCAGCTATGGCGGCGAAGCCAAAGTCGGTGGGGTGAGCAAGCCGGGTACGCCCAGTGTTTGGCATGTCGATCTGAGCAAGCTGAGGCTCGCATGAACGCGGACGCGCTCTTCCTCAATCACGTCGTCCTCGACGTCACGCCGTTCTCCGATCCCACCCGGGCGTTCGCCATCGCGATCCCGAACTCATGGGACGTTTCCACCCGCATCGAAGGCGCCTACGACGTTCACGGCACCCCCGCGTTGCTCGGCGTGTTTGGGCATCCGGCGCGGCGGCCCGGCGGAGCCATGGCGTGGGTCACCGCGGCCCGGATTCCCGAGGTGGATGTCGGGGAGTATCTACGCACCGTGCACGCGCAGGAGGGGTGGGCGGTCGCCGATGCTTTCCACCAGACCTCGTCGGGACGAACGATCGTGGATGCGCACCGCGGAGGTGCCTTCCGTCGCCAAGTCGCATGGGTGGACGGTGGAAAACTGTGGTGCGCGAGCCTCTCGGCCCCATTGAGCGATTGGCAGCACCACGCGCGCGACTACAACGTCACCCTGGCAAGCGTACGGCTCGCACAACCCACGGGAGACGCGCGGCTCGAGGCCCGCCAACGCTATGCCTCGGAAGGTTTCTGCTTCGAGCTCCCCGACTCATGGCCGCTGGCGTGCGGGATCCCGGGCGCTCGAGATCCGCAGGTGCTCCATGAGGCTTCGGCGCGTCTCGACGATCCGGATCCCAAAGGTGGGCACGCGACGTTGGCCCTGATCCGCGTCCGTTGGCTCCGCGCTGCGCCCATGATTGGCCAGTTCGTCCCCCGGCTGCGCGCGGAGGTCTCGGGTCAAGGCTGCGCTGCCGCGCGGACGACCCGGCTGTGGCGAACCGTCCCCGTCTGGCGGGAGGCCGTGGAGTTCGACGTGGCGCTACGCGGAGGCGCCGTGATTACCGCTGTCGCGGCGGTCCGCGAAATGGGAACAGAACAGCAGGGCACCGCCACACGAGGTGCCGTCGAGGTCCTCGCCCTCGCTCCACGCGTCGAACGGATGCCCGGCCTTCAGCTGCGGACGCGACGCGCCGCATACCTTGCTTTGGCCACAGCCACAATGGAAGAACCATAAATGTACTGCCAACAAAACCAGTCTCATCCCCACCATTGGGCCGAGCTCGAAGCGGCCGAACAGATCTCCACCCTACGAGGCATCCTGCTCGCGCGGGACGTCCTTCGTCGTGCGAAGGCTCTCGACGAAGTCGAACGCGAGCGTGCAATTGCGGACCGCCTCGCCGAGTGGACCCGCAGCGCGACGATGTTTCTCGAGCTCGCGTACCGCACGGCGCAGACCCTCGTGGGCCAGCGACCGCAACCCGAGGTTTGCCAAGAGTTGGCGCGCGAGCGCCTCAATCATGCGACCTTGGACGGTGAGAAGTTTGCGGCGATCGCCAAGGACGTGGAGGAGGCGGCCTATATCCTCCGCGCAGGTGCACCCCAACGACCCCCCGATCCCCCCGACCGCAGCTGCGGACCGCTGCGGCGAGAAGGGGACGGAACGTGGTGGTACGACGAGCTCTACCTCGGGACCGATGGAGGACCGTCGTTCGAGTGCTTCGAGCTGGCCCGAAATACAGGCATGGTCACCCTGCGCCTGTACGAGGCGCTCAAGCGTTGCAGCGAGCGCCTCCAGACGCATGGAGAACCGGGCGAGACCGAGATCCTGACGGCCTTTGCAGCCTGGCGCGCCACGGGAAAGTGGCCTCGGCTGCGCGAAGAGCTCCAGGCGGCGCGGGGTCTGCGTGCCGTCGGCGTGGAAGAAGATCGCGCGGTCGAGCTCCTTGCGCTCGCCGCCTTGGCGCTCGATCCGGTGGCGCATGGCGACCTCCGCCAGGAGATCGAAACGTGGCTCGTGCGGACTGCGGCACACTGATGGCTGTGGCGGCGGTGCGACTGTAGCTAAACCACTGTGTAGATGGTGTCAGTCGCCCAGAATCGTATCGGGAATGTCCGCCCCGACCACGTCGGTTGCGTCCGCTTGAGTCGGGCGCAGCTGACCATCGATGTCCGTCGCAGGGTCACCTGCCCGCCAGCGACCCGTCTCGAGGACGGCACCCGGTGGAACGGCGAGCTTCAGATCTCCGTTGCCGAACGCCGGGTCGGCAAACCATGCGGACAGGTCTTCCGCCTGCGCCGCGACATAGGAGGTGACCACCTCTGCGGTGGGGCACTCGAGCGCCACAGGCCCCTCGTTGGCGACAAGCGCGTTGCGCAAGACGACGGACACGGCCCCGCTGCAGCGCACGCTGGCCGCGTCCGCGGAACCGACCACGCTCGTGTACAGGAACTCCGCCAGGCCATGCTCGACGGAGATCGTGGGACCGCCAGCGTCGGAGCTCTCCGCCACGAACGAGTTCACGATGCGCAAGCTCGCGCGTGGGTCCTCAGTTTCGGCGAGACCCAGCACTTGCAACTCGGGCCCGTAGTTCGAGTAGAAGCGTGACCGTTCGGCTTCGAACAGGCTGCCCCCGGCAACGACGACACCGGTGCCCGAATTGAAGCCCACGTCGACGTCCTGCCCGCGGAACGAACTCGTGCCATCAAGGCGTATCCCGATGGCCTGGTTGCGGACCACGAAGATTTCCCTCCCCGAGAAGCTCGCATTGGAGAGCCAAAGGCCGACGCCCCAGTTGCCGTGGATCTCGAGGTCTCGAGCGACGACACGGCTCGCTTCGATCTCAAGGCCGACGGCGCCGTAGATGCTCTCGCTTTCGATCTCCAGACCCTCGAGATAGACGAGAGCATCGCCGCGAACGGCGAGGACGGTGGCGCCTCCGGGGCCTCGTAGGGTCACGGGACGCTCGGCGACCGCACCCAGGATCGCGACGGTCTTGGGCCCCTCGATCACCGCGACATGCGGGTACGCGACGTCTTCGTTGTCGGGATTCGAGTTGTGGCAGATCACCGTGCCGCGATCGCTGATGCGATCGAGCGCGGCTTGCAGCGTGCAAAGCGGAAAGGGCGGGATCCCGTCGCCGCTGTCGTCGCAGCGAGGGTCGTCGGCGTCCACGTGCCAGACGGCATCCTCGGGAAAACACGCGCCGCTCTCGAGGTCGCACGCCGCTCCCTCTTCCATGGGCGCCGCCACGGGGCACTGGTCGTGCGCGGTGCAACCGATGCAGGCTCGCGTTTCCGGATCACATCGAGGGGTGGTCCCTGCGCAGGCACCGAGTAGCTCTGCAGTGCATGCCACGCAGGTGTTTTCCACGCAGATCGGCGTGAGTCCGGCGCAGGCTCCGGGATCTTCGTCCGTGCACGAGACGCAGCGATCCTCGAAGCAGACCGGTGTCCCGGAGTCCAACGCTTCGCAAACCGCGTTCGGGTTCTCGGCGGCGCTGCAGGGGACGCACGCTCCCGTGGCTCGGTCGCACGCGGGGGCCTCGGGCGTTCCGCACTCGTCATCGGCGAAACAACCGTAGACGTCATCGTCCGAAGACGAACCTTCGCTCGCCACGCCCACCGACGATTCGCCCAGGAGCCCCGCGGATTCACCACGGTCGTCCTCACCGGCGGCGGTGCCTTCGGTGATCCACGAGGTGCCCGAATCGCTCGTGGAGCCCGTGGTCCCCTCGCCGCCGCTCATCGTCCCGCCCACCGTCGGGGGAAACTGGTCGCATTGCGGGTCGGGGCTTTCCGCGAGCGACTGCGGTCCGCAAGGGTAATAGCAGGAGTCGTCCGAAGGTTGCGACGCGACGCACCCGTCGGCAAACATCGTTGCGCCACAGTGGGTCGCAACGCTCCGGGTGCAGTACGGGAGCGCATCCCCGTGCCGCGCGACGCAAAAGCGGTTGCCACCGGGGACGTGCACCGTGCAGTGATCGAGATTCGGCGCGGGTCCGCTCGTCGTACACGCGGGCACGACGGCGAGGGTGGGCGCAACGAAAGCAAGGAGACTGGACGCGTAGGTTGGGCGGTTCGTCATGGGCTCGCCACTTCGAACGCAAGACTCGTGCCGGGGCAGAGTCTCGTGATTCTCAGAGGGACAATCGTCAATCACGTTCCTGGCGAACGGCGACGGTGCGCAACGCACCGAAGCACGCACCGCGAAGGCAGACCGCGCCCGTGTATCATGGAACGAAGCCGCGGGGTGGGCTGAAAATTGCGACGTCGCAGATCGGATGCCCGCCAACCCACCCTGGCGGACCACCCTCGCGACCACCGTGGATCGGTGCGTTCGGAACACTCGCGGTGCGTTTGGAACATTCGCGACGAGGGTCCGTTCGCGCCTGTCGCGGAGCCCAATCAAGACAGTGCGGAGCCACGGTTCGTGGGCAGCACACGGCGGATCCGTGGACCCGGCCCACCGGTCGGCGACGTCTCGGGTTCGGTGCGCGGCGCACTGGCACGGTGCGTTTGGAACATTTTTCTTCGACCGGTCGCGCGTTCTGAAAGCAACTTTCCTAGGCACGATGCTTGCTAGGGGTCTTCGCATGCGATCGAGATCCGACCACGATGCACATGTCCCTCCGCCCGAGGCGCTCGGGCCACCCGGCCTTTCGGCCAGTGAGCTGGTGCGAAGCCATTCTCCTGTACCATCCGCCGCTACGATGGCAGAGCTTTCGACCAAGACCATACCTGTTGCACCCCCAGCGGGGTCGTCCGTGAAGCGACGCCGCGGCTTACGGATGCGTGTCACCAATGCCGAGAACGTCGGTGAGCAATTCGAGATTCGGGTGGCCCGCTCCCGCCTCGGCCGCAGCCGCGACTGCGAGATCACGCTCATGCACCCCTCCGTGAGCCACGTCCACGCGGAGCTCCATCACGTCGAGGGTCGCCTCGAGCTGCGCGACTTCGGCAGCACGAACGGATCGTACATCAATGATCGACTCATCCGTGGCGCCGAGGTGCGGGCCGGGGATGTGATCCGTTTGGGCGCGGCCGAACTCGAGCTCTTGGAGATCGCGGATGTGGACGTGCCGCTCTCTTCGGACACGCACATGGGCCAGCTCCACGGCAAGAGCGACGCGATGCGCGAGTTGTTCGCTCGGCTGCAAAAATTTGCCGCGTCTGAGCTCGCCGTGCTCTTGACGGGTGAGACCGGTACGGGAAAGGAGCTGGCCGCGCGCGCGATCCATGATTGCTCCCCACGCGCGAACCATCCTTTCCTCGTCGTCGACTGCGGGGCACTCCAGCCCAACCTTGCCGCCTCCAAATTGTTTGGTCACGCGCGGGGAGCGTTCACCGGGGCAGACAAAGCCGTGCCGGGCGTGTTCGAGCAGGCGGAGGGTGGGACCGTGTTTCTCGACGAGATCGGCGAGCTGGAGCACGGCTTACAGCAAGTGCTGCTCCGCGTGCTCGACCGCCGAGAGGTCGTTCGTATTGGTGAACACGTCCCGCGCCCCGTGAACGTGCGCGTCGTGGCGGCAACCCACAGGAACCTGGCGGAGATGGTTCATGATGGATGCTTCCGGCAGGACTTGTTCTTTCGGATGGTGGAGGGTGAGGTGGAGCTTCCTCCGCTGCGCGTGCGGGGTGAGGACATCGTTTTCTTGGCCGAGCACTTGTTGGAGCGCGAGCGAAGCGAGGGACGCACGAACGTCACGAACTTCTCCCCCGAAGCGCTGCGCCTTCTGCGGGGCCATCGATGGCCTGGCAACGTCCGCGAGCTCCGCAACATCGTGCGAAGCGCAAGTACGATCGCGCAGGGACGGGAAACCACGGTCATCAGCCCCGAGCACGTGCAGTTCATCTCGCTGCGGCGCAAGCTCGACGCGCTCGAAGAGCTGCTCGCCTTGGGTTCGTACGACGCCATCATGGAGGCGGTGGACAGGTTCGTGCTCTCCCGCGCATTGGCCGATCACGGTGGCAAGATCACGCCCGCCGCGGAATCCATTGGCATGGGCCGCAAGCGGTTCAGGACCCGACTCATCGAACTCGGCTTGCTCGCGGCGCAGGAAGACGAGGTCTAGGTGAACACCCCCGTGTGGCTCGGTCACGGAGCGATACGTCGATGAACGCCCTCATGCTCGGCTTTCTCTGCAGCCTGGACCCTGCGGTCACTGCGGCGGCCGCAGGATCGCCTGTGGAGGATCCCGCCGGCGACGGCACACCCGTCTACGGCGCTCCGGAGATTCCCGGCACGGTCCCGGCGGGAGCCTCGGACGAGACCTCGAGCCACAGCGGGAGCGCGGCGACGGTCATCATCGCGGTGCACCCCTCGCCATTCTCCGAAGCGGACCGGCTGTACCTCCAGGATGCCGTCACCACGATGCTCCGCAACGCCGGCGCCGACCCATCGGCGTGGACGTTGCGGATCGTTTGGGGAGACCGCGCCAGCTTCGAACTCGAGGCGACCCTGAGCCGCCGTGGGGAGGCACCCTCGGACAAGCTCCAATGCGGCGATTGTGATCGACAGAAGCTCACCGCCGCATTGGAGGCGGAGGTGACCGCGGTGGTGCGCGACGGGCTCGCCCGGCACCCGCCGCCCTCCCTCCCCAAACCCCCCGCTCCCCCCACCACGCCAGAGATCGCACCGGTCACGCCCGCGCCTCTGCCCCCCACGCCTCCGACACTGGCCCGTGCCCTCGGGGGCACGCTCGTCGTCCTCGGCGCGGGAGCGGTCATCGCAGGGACGGTCCTCATCGCGAAGAACGAGACCTTGGAGTACGCCCCCGGACGGTTCGAGTACGAACTCGAGGAGATCACCACCGACTATCGTACGCCTGGGATCGTCGTCGCGACCATTGGTGCTGCAGGCCTCATCGCAGGCGTCACGTGGCTCGCCATCGCAGAAACAAGGTTTCGCAGGGATCCCCGGAGCCACGCGTCTTTGAAGCGGCCCCGTGTGCGTCCTGGGTTAGCCTCCTTGGAGGTCGTGTTTTGAACGACGACTCCCTCAAAGTGCTGCCGCTGATCCGCGACATGGTCATTGGCGGCTACCAGCTCAAGCGCAAGCTCGGCTCGGGCGGCATGGCAGAAGCCTGGCTCGCGTTTCGCACCGGCGAAGGCGGCAAACGACCGCACTTCGCGGTGATCAAGACGCCTCTGCCCAGCGTTGCGGACGATCCGCGCTTCGTCCGGATGTTCCGCAACGAGGTGGAGCTGTCCTCTCAGCTCACGAACTCCAACATCGTCAAGGTCCTCACCAGCGGTCACGAGCATGGCCGCGCGTACCTCGTGATGGAATGGGTGGATGGCGCGGCGCTGCAGATCGTCCGCGAGGCGATCGTCGCCGAGCCACTCGAGGTCCGTTGCCGTTTCGCGGCCTACATCGCCGCGCAGATCCTCTACGCGCTCGACTACGCCCACTCGCTCATCGACGAAACCGGTAGGCCCATCGAGCTCGTGCACCGCGACGTGACCCCCCACAACGTGCTCATCTCGACGAGCGGCGAAGTGAAGCTCATCGACTTTGGTGTCGCACACTTCGTCGGTGACAAGAGCTCCGGGTACCACGTCAAGGGCAAGATGCGCTACATGGCGCCGGAGCATCTCGCCGGCCACAGCCACTCGCAGTCGGTGGACCTTTTCCCCGTGGGCGCGATCCTCTATGAGCTCATCGAAGGCGTGAAGTTTCGCGCCGACCTCGAAGACGATCGCATCATGAGTGCGCACATCGTGGGCGGGAAGCTGCCCACGCAGCGCGTGACGGTGGACCCGGCGCTCGAGAAGGTGCGCCGCGGGCTGCTCGAACCCACCGTGGCTCGGCGTTTCAAGAGCGCCGAGGCAGCGATCGAGGCGCTCCGGCAATGGGACGGCTTTCGGGACATGAAGCTGGATCTCGCGCGCCTCGTCCGCCGTATCACCGGCAGCCCAGGACCTCGCACCGGCTACGTCGACGAGTGGAATCGCGCCGCACCGCCGCCTGAAGCCAAACCCGTCGTGCCCCCCGCGGCTGGGCCCGAAGCCGACGATGAGAGCCTCGAGGACGACGACGAGGACGACGAGTTCGCCCGGATCTTGGCCGCACCGCCCGGGAGTCTGCCGCCATCGCGCGTGCAAGAGGAAGAATCGGAGTGGTTCGCCCCGCAATACGCCCTGCTCCACAACAACTACGACGACCGTCCACCCCCCACCGCCTCCGTCGCGCCGCGTGATCCCGACGCCCCGCTTTCACGCGCGGCTCGCAGATCCTTCGCTCGCATGCGGGGGGCTGCCCTCAGCAAGACGGAGGTGATCCCACCCCCTCCGCCGTTTCCCGCAGCGCCCGCAACGTTTCCCGTCCTCCCCGTGGCGTCGCCCATGCCACCGCCACCGCCCGCGTCGTCCTATGCGGCGCCGCCCATCGTTGCCGCATCCCCCGTGCACGCTCAGACGGCGCCGCATGAGGACATGCTGTACCGTCGGGCGTCCTGGGGTTTCACGACGCCAAGTCCAGCGCCGACCCACGGCACGGACACGCGCTTCATCGTCGCACGACGTCGCGGTGCCCTCCCGATCCTCACCGGCGCCGGCGCGGCAATCCTGCTTGGCATCGCCGTGGCGGCAGCCGTCGTGTACGAGCCCGCTTCCGGCACCGAGACCGCGGCCGCCTCATCTTCTCCGCTCCCGTCTTCGGACACTCCGTCCGCGCCGCCGACCTCGGACACCCGCACGCTCGCGCCAGTGCTCAGGCCCGAGCCCAAGGCGCGCGTCGAGATCCCGGACCTGCCACCGATTCCACCTCCACCCGAACCATCGCAGCCGGCCTCCTCTCCTGCGATCCCATCCGATCCCCCACCCGAGACGGCATCGGAGCCAAGAACCAAGGTACGCAAGGCCAAGCGTGACGCCCCGCCCCCCACCTTCACGCAGGCCGTATATTTCGCCGTGGACGGCTACGAAAGCGCCACGGTGCGGATTGGTTCGGCCACGTTCACGGCAGCTCCGTTCTACGGCGCCACGCTCCACACGGGGCGCTTCCGACCGCGATATCGGTTCGCCGGGGAGACGAAGTGGCGGACGGCCCCTACGTTGGAGCTGCAGGAAGGCGGCGTCTACACGATCCGCATCGACGCCGCGGGTTTTCACGTCAAGCGCCGAGGTGAAAAGTGATCGAGCGCAGTGAATTCCTCGCCGGCGCCGCCCTCCACAAGACCGTCGTGGGCCCCTACGCGATCTCGCAACACATCGCGAAGGGGGGCATGGCCTCGGTCTACCTCGGATACCACGTCGAGAGTGGCTCGCGAGTCGCCATCAAAGTCATGAGCGACGGCTGCACCGAGAAGCTCCGCGTGCGCGAGCGCTTTGCGGGCGAAGGCGAACTCATGCGTCGGCTCCTCGGCGTACCCAACATCGTCAAGCTTCTCGACGACGGAACCCTCGAAGATGGCCGCCCGTTCCTCGTCATGGAGTGGCTCGAGGGCGACAACCTCGAAGATCGGCTCACGCAGTGCTGGAACCGCGAAGAGCGGCTCGATGTCTGGCGCGCCACACGTTTCGCCCTACAGATCGCCCGCGCCATCGAGGCCCTGCACGCCCGTCACGTCGTGCACCGCGACCTCAAGCCCGGCAACGTGATGATCCACGAGACCGGTCCGATGCTCGAGCAGGAGACCGCCAAGCTCATCGACTTTGGCATCGCCGCCGACCTCCTCCCCGCACCGGAGCCACGCGAGGACCTTACGGGAGCAGGCGCCGTCGGAACCGACAACTACGGAGCCCCCGAGCAGCTCCTCGGCAACACCCCCGATCCTTCCATGGACATCTGGAGTTTCGGCGCGCTCCTGCTCGAGCTCTACGGTGAGACCCGTGTCACCCCTTACCTGCGCACCGAGGGCATCCCCCCACGATTTCGTCCCACCGGTCCCAGCGACCTCCGTCCCAAGATCCTCCGCCTGATCCGCGGCTGCCTCCAGCGCGATCCCACGCGACGCCCCAGCGCCCAAACGATCCGCGCCTACCTCGAAGTCCTCGGCGCGCGCCTCGATGAAGTCGCCCAGTTTCCCCTCCCCGGCAAAGGCAGCCCGCCGGACCCCCTCGCGGGCGGCTTTCTCCTCGGCAACACCGTCGCCACCGATCCGGTTCCTCCGGAGTCCAACATCCTCTTGGTGGACCTCGACGAGATCCCCGGCTTCTCCGACGACGAGTTCGCGACGGAACAGCCCCTTCGAGCCGAAAGCACGATCATCGCGGGCGCCTCGCGTGGGCAGACCAAACCCGTCGAGGTGGACGCCCCGGTGGCGCCCGATCCCGAGGACACCGCATCGCCCATCCGCGGTGGTACCCAACCCAATCGCCGCAAACCTCAAACGACCGCCCCTGCACCCGCTGCGCTCGCGGACGCAGCGGGATCCCCGGATGTGGACGAGGACGACGAAGGGCCCGAGCGCACGGCGCTCGCGATCTGGCTCGGCGTTGCGGTCATCGCAGTCCTCGTCTTGGGTGTCGTGGTCTGGGGCTACGTTGCGGCGTCGGACAACGGCGTGCCACCCGTGCGCGCGGCCTCTCCCGCGCCGCTCGCCCCGAGCTCGCTCACGGTCGCCTCACCGCCCGAGGTGATCGAGCCGCCACCGAGCGATCCGCCGCCAACGGACGCTGTCGAGATCGTCCCTCCCGGAGTTGACTCGAGTGAACACGAGGACAGTCCCCCTGCTACCGCGGACGAGACGTCGAGCCCTTCATCTCCAACCGCGATCGCGGAAGACGCATCCGCGGACTCCGTAGCCACCCCGAGCCCGACGCCTTCGCGAAAAACGCAATCTCCGTCCTCCGCGAGTCGGCCACCCCTGCACAGCACGCCGGCCTGTGCCGCCGCACGGCTAGCCGCCAAGGAAGCGGCCGAGGGCATGAACTGGAACCGCGTGCTCTCGGAGACGAAGCGCGCCGGATGCTGGCCCAACACGCTCGAGCGCAAGTTCCTTCGTGTCGAAGCGCTGCTCCTCAGCGAGAGATTCGATCGCTGTGTCACCGAGGGCGACCACGGCCCCTCGACCCCCGAGATCGACACCATGGTCCGGAGCTGCCGCAAGCACACCACCCCCTGACGACGACCCATGACGCCTACGCTCACCTTCGTTCTCGCTCTTGGCCTCGCGCAACCCGTGCAAAGCACGGCATCCTCTGACTTCGTTCGTCCGCCGGTTTCCGACACCTCCGGGATGATCGAGATCCGCGTAGGCGGCCAGCTCGCGCACGAACGCGTCGAAAAATGGCTCCTTACCAGCACCGAACGGGTCGCCACCCAGACGCAGCTTGCCGCCTCTGAATCCCTGGATGGATGGACCTTCCACGTCGACGTGAGTGGCTCTGCCTATGCGTACGAGCTCGCGGTCTACGCCACGCGAGGTGACACGGAAGTCGGGGCCGTGGCTCCGCAGCTGTGTGAGTGCAAGAGCGACGTGTTCACCGAAACGGTGGAGCAACGTCTCACGGATCTCATCGCGGAGGTCCAACGTGTCTCTGCCTCCGCGGCTGAGGAAGCGCCGCCCGAGCCGACCACCGCGACGACCGATCCGCTCCCATCGCAGGGATCACCGCCACCTGATCCCGAGCCGTCCGGTTCACCTCCACCCTCCGCAAGGGGAAAGCTCGGGGTCGTGGGAGGTGTTGGGATCGCCACGACGATCCTTGGCGCGCCAGCGTTCGCCTACGGCTTGACCCGCGCGATTCAAGGAACGGATCGAAGCGCGTTCCCCCAAGGGGAGGATCTGACCCACTGGCAAACCCCAACGACGAACGCGCTCCTCGGCGTTGGCGCGGTGCTGATCGCTGGCGGCGTAGCCATGATCTTGGTGGATCAACTGGTCTGCAAACGTCGACCTCCGGGGTGCAAGAAGATCTCCCCGGTCACCCAAGGCCAGCGTGCCCCCTTGTCGTTCTCCTTTTGAGTGAGGTTATCCATGCCCCAGAACTCATCCATCCATCGCAGCCTCGCTCTGACCTCCCTCTTCGTGCTCACGGCATGTCCCGAGCACGAACGCATCTTTGACGGTGAGCACTGCGCCAACTACACCGGCAACGCCTGGTGCATCGAGAACTCCAGCCCAAGTCGCCCACATTGCATCTGGGGCTTCGACGGCTGCCCCCAGATTGCGGACGGATGCGCGGCAGAGATGCCCATGGACACGGCCTGCTACAGCCCCTGCGGCGGCATGCAGCGCCTTACCGACGACCCGGACCAAACCTGCGCAGAGCACCCGCCCACGACGTCCAGTACGACGACGGTGGCCGAGAGCACGACGACCGCCGGAACGACCTCCAGCTCGACGGACCCGACATCGACAACGAACGAAGAAACGACCGCGCTCGAAACCGACGCGACAAGCACGACGGACGTTGGGGAGAGCTCAACCGAGAGCACGGGCCCGACCGGATGTCTCGGCGACGAGGACTGCGTGAGCGCTGCAGCACCGGCGTGCGACCTCGGCACGGGTGTTTGCGTCCCCTGTAGTGCCTCTGCCACGCCCGATGCTGCTTGCGAGACCTTCGACTCGGGAACGCCCGTGTGCTTCGAAGACACCTGCGTACCCTGCACGGATGAAGTTCCCGGTGCCTGCGCTGGTGACACCCCCGCTTGTCTCGAGAACGCGTGCGTCGAGTGCACCCCGGATGTCCTCACCGCCTGCACTACGGAAAGCCCCGCGTGCGGCCCGGACAACACCTGCGTCCAGTGCACAGCAGAGAACTCAGCTGCGTGCGTCGGCACGACCCCGCTCTGCGACGACACCACGAACGCCTGCGTACCCTGCACGACCCACGACCAGTGCCCGGCCGCCTGTGACCTCGAAACCGGTGCATGTTTTCCCGAGGACTCGGTCTTGCACGTCGACGGCGACGACGGCTGCAGCGATAGCAACCCGGGCTCGCAGGCGCTACGACTCTGCACCATCCAAGCCGCCGTCGACCTCGTCGAGGCGCAAGGCACCATCATCGTCCACGCCCTCAACGGCGGCCTTCCGTACCTCGGCTCGGTTAGCATCGACAGCACCAATGTCGTCGTTATCTTGGCCGCCAACGGCGAACCCACTCCCGTACTGCTCGGCACCTCCTCGGCCGCCCTTTTCGTTTCGGGTGGCGCGGTGGTCTACCTCGACGGCCTCAGCATCAGCGGCAACCAAAACGGCGGCGGATTGGAAGTCGCCTCAGCTTCCCGCGTCCACGCCACCGACGTCACCATCAACAGCAACGACGGAGTCGGCGTCTCCATCGCTGGCGGCAGCAGCTTCAACGCCACAGCATGTCGTGTCGTCGGGAACACAGAAGGTGGCATCGTGATCGGCGATGACCCGGGTCCCATCGAGGAGACCGGCAGTGGCTCCGACAGTTCCTCGTCGGGCGCTGGCTTCGGCGTGCTGTTGGACAACGGGCTCAGCTTGCGGCTCGTGAACTGCTTTGTGAACGGAACGGGGGAGGCCCATGCGGTGACGCTCAATGCCGGTTCGGCAGACATTCTCTACTCGAGCTTGGCGGGGCGACAAACGGAGTTCGACGCGTCGCAAGCCTTGTTCTGTGGCGAACCGGCTTCGGCACAGGTTCGCAACAGCCTTCTTGTCGCTCCGCCTGCCGTTCCCGTCATCGAATGCTCGAACGTGGACGTGTCTCGCTCGGCCGGCACGACCAGTCTCGAAGGAACATCAAACGAGAACCTTGGCAGTCTCCAGGGCAGCTGGTTCGAGGACTTCGGCGCTGGCAACCTCTGCCTCGCGAATCCACCCCAAACGCTCCTCACTGCGGCGTCCTGGCGCACCGGCGACCCAACCACAGACATCAACGGCACCCTCCGCCCCACGCAAGACGGCATGGCCGATGTCGCCGGTGCCGACATCCCAGGAGACTGCGAGTGACGATGCCAGTGCGCACGCCAAGCGTCCCGCTGCTTGCCCGCTGCCAAGCCTGCCGAAGGGTCTCGCTCGGCGGGGTGAAGCGGCGAGCGCGTGGCGGGCAAGGGACCGGCGAGCGCCCGGGTACGAGCGAGGAGCAGCACGACAACGAAAGTCCAATGGCTCCTTGCGTAGTCAGAGGGGCTTTCGACGAGACTCGAGGAGGGACTCGCCGCAGCCCGACAGCAGCC
>Ga0315910_10001069_pt1 | contig 25702 bp, 21 predicted proteins | sample EdamamesoilMG_FD_204470 | JGI IMG/M metagenome (GOLD analysis project Ga0315910, IMG submission 204470) | Garden soil microbial communities collected in Santa Monica, California, United States - Edamame soil | ecosystem: Environmental > Terrestrial > Soil > Garden | place: USA: California... | reverse complement strand
GACTACCGCAATGGAGTGCGCTGGTACCACCTCGATCCCACCAAGTGGTTCGTGTGGTCGCTGTCCAAGGTCGGCGTGACCTGGGACCTCAAGCGCACGCCGCAGGAACGCATCGACGCGGCGCGCCTGATGATGCGCGAGAAGCGCGCGGCCGCCTGAGACGGCGCGCGGGCCGGGAAGCAGGGCGGCTGGGCGTGCGCTAGCCTCTCCCGCGCACAAACTTGTAGGCCTGGTGAGCAGCGGGCTGCCACGAACGCCGGCGACACTGCCCCGCACCGCTGGTGCGTCGACCCTCGGGCCTCGGCCGCGCGCTGGAGCTTGCCCGCCGCCGGTGCCGGACTGGACGCTCGCGCCTCCGGCCGCGGGCCCGCGCTGCGCCGGCGCGACCCTGGGATCGAGCTGCCAGCGATGCGGGGCAGGTTCCAAGGTTGCTGACTTCCCAGGGCGAAAACCGCTCGATCAGCTCCTGGATGGGGCGAGCCTTCTCGTGCTCCGGCGGCGTGCCGCCGTTCTTCCCCTTGCCGCAGCAGGCCAGCGCACACGTCGCGGGCCTCCTCTCAGCCTGGTGCTGGGCAAGGCGATCGCGCCCGCTTCCAGGACGACTTGGGCGGCCCACCGCGGACGCTGCGCCTGCTGGACGCCCTGAACGCTGCCGGCTTCTTTTCCCTGCGGTTGTTGCGCCAGAGTGAGGCCGCGTGGCGAGGATCCTGCGAACCCGCGCTACCCGTGAATCGCATGCGCCGCCGGCCGCGAGGCGTGCGCGAGGTCTCGAGCTGAAAGGCGAGGAGCCCCCTCCGAGTCGCCTCGGAGGGAGCTCCTCGCGGATTCTTCGGTCGAATCCGGGGCGCGACTAGTAGCCGCCGCCGCCGCCACCGTAGCCGCCGCGATCGCCGCGATCGCCACCGCGGCCACCGCCGCCATAGCCACCGCCGCCGCCGCCACCACCGTAGCCGCCGCCGCCACCGCCGCGACCACCGCCGCCGCCGCCGTAGCCGCCGCCACCGCCACCACCGCCGCCAGCCGTGCGCTCTTGCGCTTCGTTCACGCGAATCGCGCGACCGTCGACTTGCTTGCCATCCAGTTCCGTGATCGCCGCTTGAGCGTCAGCGTCAGAACCCATCTGCACGAACGCGAATCCCTTCGGACGTCCCGTCGCGCGATCCGTGATGATCGCAACTTCCTTCACCGTGCGGCCACCACCTTCGAAAGCGGCGCGCAGGCTCGCTTCGGTGGTCGAATACGACATGTTGCCGACGTACAGTCTCGTTCCCATTCTAGTTTCCTTCAGTTCAGTTCGTGAGATGGTCCATCCGATGCGCGGTCCTTTCAGGAAGTCCGAAAGGTCTGTGCCAGCGGTCTTGGAGCCGATTCAGACCGCAGTAGGGTAACGGCGAGCCCGCATTCGGCATAGTGGGTAGGCTGGGGCCCCGAAAAAGCAGGCCGGAGGGCGCTGGAATGGCGTTTTTCGCCCGTTGTAGCGCGGGGGAATCCGGCGCGAATCGAGGCCGATGGACCACGCCGGCGCAAGAAGTCGCATTCGCCGCGCCGGTCCCCCTGGTAGTCTTCCGCGCCCGTGTCCACCAACCGCGTCGCCGTCGTCGAAGCCACGCTCGATGCGTGGTTGGCCAGCGCAGTCCAGCCCGCGCGACGCCTCGAATCCGAGCAGCCGATTGCGCCGGGCAGCGCGCTGAGCGCCCGGCGCGCGCTGGAGTTGTTCGAGGATCAGGCGACTTCGCGCGCGCTCGACGTCGCCGCGCGCGAGCTCAAGCGCAGCAACCGCTCGTTCTACACGATCGGAAGCGCGGGGCACGAGAACAACGCGGTCGTCGGCGCGCTGCTGCGACTCGACGATCCGTGCTTCCTGCACTATCGCTCCGGCGGATTGATGCAGGCGCGCGCGCGGCAGCTGCCTGGATCGACGCCGGTGTGGGACACGCTGCTCTCGCTGTGCGCCTCGAGCGAGGATCCGATCACCGGCGGCCGCCACAAGGTCTGGGGCTCGCGCGCGATGTGGGTTCCGCCGCAGACCTCGACCATCGCCTCGCACCTGCCGAAGGCGACCGGGCTGGCGACCAGCCTGGGCCTGGCGCGCCGGCTCGGGGTCGCGAGCGGATTGCCGGCCGATGCCATCGTGTGCTGCAGTTTCGGCGACGCCTCCGCGAACCACGCCACGGCGTTGGCGGGCATCAACACCGCGCGCTACGCCCGGCGTCGCGGCGCGCCTGCACCAATCCTGTTCCTGTGCGAGGACAACGGCATCGGCATCTCGGTCGACACGCCGCGCGACTGGATCCGCGACACGTACTCGCAGCAGCCGCACTTGGCCTACTACCGCGCGGAGGGCGAGATCGACCAGGTTTTCGACACCGTCCTGCGCGCCATCGCCCACTGCCGCTCGCAGCGCACGCCGGTGTTCCTGCACCTGGAGACCGTGCGCCTGTGGGGCCACGCGGGCAGCGACGTCGAGACCACTTACCACAGCTTCGAGGAGATCGCGGCGATCGAGGCTCGCGATCCGCTGCTGCGCAACGCCAAGCGCCTGGTCGAGTGCGGCGTCGCCGACGCCGCGACGCTGGCCGCGATCGTGCGCGACACGCGCGCCCGGGTCATGGCCGCCGCCGAGCAGGCCAGCCGCCGGCCGCACCTGTCGACGCGCGAGCAAGTCATGGCGCCCCTGGCGCCCTTCGACGAGCCGGCGACGCGCGCCCAGGCCCAGCAGGCGCTGCCTGGCGAGCAGCGCGCGAGCTTCTGGGCCGGCGCGGCGCCCGAGGGTCAGAAGACGCCGACCAAGCGCACGCTGGCCGCCCACATCAATGCTGCGTTGGCGGACGAGCTGCTGCGGCGGCCGAACATGCTGCTCTTCGGCGAGGACGTCGGAAAGAAAGGCGGCGTGTACGGCCTGACCATGGGCCTGCAGAAGCGCTTCGGCGTCGCGCGCGTGTTCGACACGCTGCTGGACGAGACCTCGATCCTCGGGCTGGCGCAGGGCAGCGCGCACATCGGCTTCCTGCCGGTGCCCGAGATCCAGTACCTGGCGTACGTCCACAACGCGCTCGATCAACTGCGCGGCGAGGCTTGTTCGCTCGCGTACTTCTCGAACGGGCAGTTCAGCAATCCGATGGTGGTGCGCATCCAAGGTCTCGCCTACCAGAAGGGTTTCGGCGGGCACTTCCACAACGACAACTCGGTCGGCGCGCTGCGCGACATCCCCGGTCTCGCGCTGGCGGTGCCCGCGCGCGGCGACGACGCGGCGCGAATGCTGCGCGGGGCTCTGGCCCTGGCCGAGGTCAACGGCCGCGTGGTGTGCGTGCTCGAGCCGATCGCGCTCTACCACGAGAAGGACTTGTACGAGGAGGGCGACAACCTGTGGACCAGCGACTACCCGCTTCCCGGCAGCGCGCTCTTGCCCGGCGAAGTCGGCGTCTATCACCCGCAAGCGCGTGATCTCCTGATCGTCAGCTACGCCAACGGCCTGCGACTTTCCCTGCGCGCGGCGCGCGAGCTGGAGCGCGCGCATGGCGTGAAAGCGCGCGTGCTCGACCTGCGCTGGCTCGCGCCGCTGCCCTTGGAGGCCGTCCGCGAGCACGCGGCGCAGTGCGCCGGCGTCTTGGTGGTCGACGAGTGTCGCGCCACGGGCGGCGGCGTTGCCGACGCGCTGATCGCCGACCTTGCCGAACACGGCTGCTCCAAGCCGCTGCGCAGCGTGCGCGCGGCGGATTGTTACGTGCCGCTGGGCTCGGCGACCGCGGCCGTCCTGGTGGAGGAGTCCCAGATCCTGGCCGCGGCCCGCGAGTTCCAGGCGTGAGCCGCGCGGCGATTTTCTGCCCCGGCCGCGGTTCGTACACCGAGCGCTCGCTGCGTTCGCTGCCGGCGGAACACCCCTGGGTGGCGCGCGCCGACGCCTTGCGCGCGGAATATGGACTCACCGCGCTGTCCGAACTGGATCGCGCCCTGAAATTCAGTCCGTCGCTCCACCTGCAGCCCGCGAACGTCTCGCCGCTGATCTACCTCGTGTCGATGCTCGACGCCGAAGCGGCGCGCACGCAGCACGAGATCGTCTGCGTCGGCGGCAATTCGCTGGGTTGGTACACGGCGCTCGCCGTCGGCGGCGCGCTGAGCTTCGAGGACGGTTTCCGTCTGGTGCAAAGCATGTCCCTGCTGCAGCAGGAGCACGCGCGCGATGGCGGCCAGATCCTCTACCCGCTGGTCGGCGAGGACTGGACCTGGCAGCCTCGACTGGCCGCGAGCGTGCGCGATGCGCTGGAGAGCTCGAACGGCGAAGCCCAGCCTTCGATCGACTTGGGCGGATCGCTGGCGCTCGCAGGAAGCGAGGCCGGCATCGCGCACCTGCTGCGCACGCTGACACCGGTCAAGCGCGGCGCAATCTCGTATCCGTTCCGGCTGATGCAGCACGGCCCGTACCACACGCCGCGCGTCGCCGAGGTCAGCCGTCGGGCGCGCGAGTCGTTGGCCAGCCTGGAGTTTGGTTCGCCGCACACCACGCTGATCGACGGCCGCGGCGCGCGCTTCACGCCTTGGAGCTGCGACGTGGCGGCGCTGGTCGACTACACGCTCGGCGCGCAAATCGTCGAGCCCTTCTCTTTCCTCGCCACGGTCAAGACCGCACTGCACGAGCACGGTCCCGATCTCCTGGTGCTGCCTGGCCCAGGCAATACGCTCGGCGGCGTGTGCGGCCAGATCGCAGCACTCGACGGATGGCGCGGCCTGCACAACAAGTCCGATTTCGACGCGCTGCAAGCTTCCGCGCAGCCACTCTTGTTCTCGATGCGCCGCTAGCCGGCGGCCGGTTTTTTGCCAACCGCCGGCCGCAAGTCCTACAGCAGGATCAGCAGCACGATCACGGCCAGGATGATGATGCCGATCGTGAGCTCGTGGTTCGAAAGCTCGCCTCCGCGCATCGCCTGAAGATCCTGCGCTTCCATGGCTGCAGCCTGGAGTTCCGCGCGCTCCTCGTCGAGCAGCAGCGTGCGCGCGGGTGCCGTGCGCGCCCCATCGGTCGACACGACCGGAGTGGGCTGCGAGAACGAAGCAGGCACCTCATTGGCCGGCAAGGCTCCGGAGGCGATCAGGAGGCCCGCAGCGAGCGTGGAAGGGAAGATCAGGGGGAGGTTCATGGTCATTCTGCTTTCGTTTCAGGGTTGGCGACAGGGGGACGCGGGAGCGCGAGCAGCGTGAAGTGCTCGGTGGCGGCCCACGACTTCTCGAAGGTCTCGAAGGGCACGAGCTGGCGCCCGCGCACGGGGTCGAGCAGGCACACGCTCTTGTTGGCCACGTCGTAGCCGACGATCAGCCCGTAGTGCCCGTGTTTCGGCTTGGTGCTGAGCATCACCAGCGGCGGACGGCCGGCGTCGAGGTGCAGGAAGAGCCCGGTGGCGCCGTGATCGAGCGCGCCGTGGAACAGGAAGGTCTCGAATCCCAGGAGCTCCAGCTCGCGGCACAATTCCTCGCCCTGCAGTCCGGCACCGGTCGTGGATTGGGCGACCAGCCGCTCCTGCGTGGCCTCGTCCATCGGCAGATTCCAGTAGCTGCACAGCGACTGCACCGCAGCCACGCCGCAGGCATAGACCTCGGATTGCTGCACGTAGGGCACTTCGAGCACCGTCGCCGAGTCCGACAGCGACCGCGGTGCCGAGCTGCTCGCGCACGAGCCAAGCAGCCCAGCGGCACACAGTAGAAACACCGATACCTGAGCGACGTTGTTGATGGGCTTCATGGGCTTGTCCTCCTGGGACATCGATTCCCATGCACTGCGCGTGCCACGGCTGAAACCAACGAGGCGAGTGTCGCGGCTGCTGTCCGGACACTGCCGCAAAGGGCACGCGGCCGCGAACGACGGAAGCTTGTCCAATTTGCAAAGCTCGCTCACTCGGTCTGGGGACAGTCCGCGCACGCCCCGCAGCCGTGCGGCGGAAGCGCGAGCGCGCTCGCTGCGCGCAGATCGGTCGCAAGCGATGCGGGCGCGGCCGAGGCACCCCGCGCGAGCTTCGGCCGCGAGGCCGGCCAGAACCGTGGCGGATCAGCGCTTCTTCGCGTACTCGATCCACTCGGCCTCGAGGCCTGCGAGATCGACGCCCAGCGTGGCGCGCGTCGCGGCTTCGATCGCGGCGACATCGTTGCGCGGCACGGCGCCCACGGCGCGGAACCAGTCGGAGAACTTGTCCCTCGAGAACTTGCTCTCGCGCAGGAACTCGATCAGGAAGGCGGCGAGCTCGTACTGGCTCGAGGCTTCGTCCTCGCCCGACTTCGATTCCTCCTCGGACGAAAAGAGCAGGCTCCTGACTTCGACGAACTTCGCCAGCGGCATGTGGCGGTTGCGCTTGACCGTTCGCGCGGCGGTGTTGCGCTCGTTGGGAACGCTCGACATGTACTCGGCGACGCCCTCCTGGAACCACGAACCGCCGCCGCGCAATCGCAGGCGGTTGCCGAAAATCTGGTGCGTGGCCTCGTGGATGTGCACCGGGTCCTTGGGCGCTTCGTACCAGGTCGCATAGAAGTCGCCGCTGGCCACGCCCTTCGAACGCCGCGCCTCCTCGAGCGTCGCGTTGAACTGGAACTTGAAGAACTCGTAGTACTCCTCGGGGTTGCGGAACAGGAAGACCGGCATCAAGCGCTCGCCCGGGCTTTCCTCGAAGGCATAAACCGCCCTGATCGCGGCGTAGCACTCCTCCATCTTCTCGCCAAAGCTCTTCCCTCCCGAGGCATTGGTCAGAATGACGTAGTGCTGGGTGCGCAGCAGCTTGTCCTTCTCGAGTTTCTTCATGCCCGGCGCGTCGAGCTGCCAGCGCGCGAAGGCTTCCTCGTCCGTCCAGCGCGGATCGCGCGGCTTGCCCTTCCAGGCGATGCCCTTGGCGAAGAACTCGTTGACGCTGGCCAGCCCCGCGGCGTCGGGCATCGGCTGGATGCGCATCTCGACCACGTAGGCGGACTTGTCGGTCACGCCGCACAGGTAGAACTGCACGCCGAGCGTCTTCGTCGAGCCCTCCTCGGTGAGCAGCTTGCGCGCCAGGATCGCCAGCGGCGCGAATCCGAAGCGGCCTTGCAGCGTGCGCTGTTCGTCGAAGGCGAAGTTCGGCCGCTCGCGGCGCTCGATCCTCAGGATGCGCTCGTAGACGTCCTGTGGCTCTTCGAGCTCGAACTCCTCGGCTGGAAGCTCGCGCACGCAGAGCTCGAACGCCGAGCCCGCGCACTTGCCTGCCCAGGCTGCGGCGATTCGCGCGCGACCCTCGACGGGAAGGCTCGTGGCCTCGAAGGTCGCGGGGAAGTCGAGCCACAGGTCCAGGCCCGCGACCTGCTCGCCGCGCGGCTGCGCGGGAGCCTCCTGCTTCCTCTGGCCGAATCCGCCACAGGCGAGCAGCAGCAGAGCCCAGAGGACGAGGACACCGCGGAGCATGCCGCGAATCCTAATCCGCCGTGCGCGATCGCGCGCGGCTAGCCGAGCAGGGCCTTGGCCTGGCCGCCGGGGTCCTTGGTGTCGATGGCCTGCTCGACCTTGCCGTCGGGGCCGATCACGTAGGTCAGCCGCGCCGCGTAGCGGTCCTTCGCGCTCTTGCAAGCGCCGTAGGCCAGCCCGACCTTGCGCTCGACGTCGCACAACAGCGGGAACGTGTAGCCGAACTTTTCGGCGAAGGCGCGGTTCTCGGCGGCGCTGTCGAAGGAGATGCCCAGCACGGCCATGCCCTTGGCTTCGAAGTCGCGGATTCGATCACGGAACCCGCATCCCTGCAGCGTTCACCCGGGCGTGTCGGCCTTGGGATAGAACCACAGCACGATGCGCTTGCCCTTGTAGTCGGACAGACGCTGCATGCGACCGAGATGGTCGCTGAGCTCGAACGCGGGGGCCTGGCTTCCGGGGGTGAGCATGGTGCCGGTTCCTTGAATGTGCAGGAGACTGAGGATGCGCTTGAACATCAGACGCGTGCCGGCGCCTGGCGCACCGGCGGGGCCTTGGGCTGCAGTTCGGCGTAGGACTCGATCGGCGGGCAGGTGCAGACCAGGTTCTTGTCGCCGTAGCCGTTGTCGATGCGGCTGACCGCCGGCCAGAACTTGCGCTGCGCGACCCACGCTGCGGGGAACGCGGCCTGCTCGCGCGAATAGGCGTGCTTCCACTCGTCGGCCATCACCACCGCCGCGGTGTGCGGCGCGTGCTTGAGCGCGTTGTCGTGGCGGTCGCTCTTGCCCTCCTCGATCGCACGGATCTCGCCGCGGATCGCGATCAGCGCGTCGCACAGACGGTCGAGTTCCGCGCGCGGCTCGGATTCGGTGGGCTCGATCATCAAGGTGCCGACCACCGGGAAAGACATCGTCGGCGAATGGAAGCCGTAGTCCATCAGACGCTTGGCGACGTCCTCGCTGACCACGCCGGCCGAGTGCTCGAAGGGGCGCAGGTCGATGATGAACTCGTGCGCCACGCGGCCCTTGGCGTTGGTGAAGAGCACGTCGTAGTGGCCCTTGAGGCGCGCGGCCATGTAATTGGCGTTGAGGATCGCGACCTCGGTCGCGCGCTGCAGACCCGCGGAGCCCATCAGCGCGATGTAGATCCATGAGATCGGCAGGATCGACGAACTGCCCCACGGCGCCGCGCTGACCACGCCGCAGGCCTTGTCGCCGCCGACCTTGACCACCGGGTGGCCGGGCAGGAACGGCGTCAATTGCTTCGCGCAGCAGATCGGCCCCATGCCCGGACCGCCGCCGCCGTGCGGGATGCAGAAGGTCTTGTGCAGGTTCAGGTGGCAGACGTCCGCGCCGAAATCGCCGGGCCGGCACAGGCCGACTTGCGCGTTCATGTTCGCGCCGTCCATGTACACCTGTCCGCCGTTGGCGTGGATGATCTTGCAGATCTCGCGGATCGACTCCTCGAACACGCCGTGCGTCGAAGGATAAGTGATCATCAGGCAGGCGAGATTCGCGGCGTGCTGCTCGGCTTTGGCGCGCAGGTCGGCGACGTCGACGTTGCCCTTGGCGTCGCAGGCGACGATCACGACCTGCATGCCGGCCATCACCGCGCTCGCGGGGTTGGTGCCGTGCGCCGAAGTCGGGATCAAGCACACGTTGCGGTGCGTGTCGCCGCGCGAGCGGTGGTAGGCTCGAATGACCAGCAAGCCGGCGTATTCGCCCTGCGAGCCCGCGTTGGGCTGCAACGACACGCCGTCGAAGCCGGTGATCTCCTTGAGCGTGCGCTCGAGGTTGGAGAACAGTTCCTGGTAGCCGCGCGTCTGCTCCGCCGGCGCGAAGGGATGCAGGCCGCCGATCTCGGGCCAGGTCACCGGCAGCATCTCCGAGGTCGCGTTGAGCTTCATCGTGCACGAGCCCAGCGGGATCATCGAGTGCGTCAGCGAGAGGTCGCGCGACTCCAGACCGCGCATGTAGCGCAGCATCTCGTGCTCGGAGTGGTGCGTGTTGAACACCGGATGCGTCAGGTAGGCGCTCTTGCGCGCGTGCGGCGCGGCGACCGCGAGCGACACGCCGGCGGCGAGCTTCGCCAGCGACACGCCGCGCGACTTGGGCTCGTCGAAGGCCTCGAGGACCAGCGCGAGATCGCCCAGGTCGACGGTCTCGTCGAGCGCGATGCCGACGCGCGTCTTGTCCAGCGCGCGCAGGTTGATGCCGAGGTTGCGCGCGCGTGCGAGCACGGCTGAAGCATCATCGACCTTCACGCTCAGCGTGTCGAACACGCTCGTGCTCTCGCACGCGAAGCCGATCTGCTCCAGGCCCTTGGCCAGCGTCAGAGTCATGCCGTGCACGCGCCGCGCGATCGCCGCCAGGCCGGCGGGCCCGTGATAGACCGCGTACATGCCGGCCATGATCGCCAAGAGCACCTGCGCGGTGCAGATGTTCGAGGTCGCCTTTTCGCGCCGGATGTGCTGCTCGCGCGTCTGCAGCGCCATGCGCAACGCGGGCTTGCCCTGCGCGTCCTTCGACACGCCGATCAGGCGGCCGGGCATCTCGCGCTTGTACTCGTTCTTGGTCGCCAGGAAGGCCGCGTGCGGTCCGCCGAAGCCGAAGGGCACGCCGAAACGCTGCGCCGAACCGATGGCGATGTCCGCGCCGAATTCGCCGGGCGCGCGCAAGAGCGTCAGCGCGAGCAGGTCGGCGTCGACCACGGCGAGCGCGCCCGCGGCATGGATCTTCGCGATCAAGGGCTCGAGGTCGATCACCTGCCCGTCGGTCGCCGGATAAGGCAGCAGCGCGCCGAAGACGTCGCCCGAGGCGAAATCGAAGCGCAGCATGTCGCCGACCACGATCTCGATGTCGAGCACCTCCGCGCGCGTCTGCACCACGGCGATCACCTGCGGATGGCAGCGCTCGGAGACGAAGAACGTGTGCCGCTTCCCGCGCCCGAGCTCGTAGCACATGCTGACCGCCTCGGCCGCCGCGGTGGCTTCATCCAAGAGCGACGCGCCCGCCATCGGCAGCCCGGTCAGGTCCGCGATCACGGTCTGGAAGTTGAGCAGCGCCTCCAGCCGACCCTGCGAGATCTCCGCCTGGTAGGGCGTGTACTGCGTGTACCAGCCCGGGTTCTCCAGGATGTTGCGCTGGATCACCGGCGGCACGACGGTGCCCGAGTAGCCCATGCCGAGGAAGGAGCGGAAGATCTGGTTCTTGCCGCAGCTCGCCTTGAACTCGGCCAGGAGTTCGGCTTCGCCGCGCGGCTCGTTGGGCGTCATCGCGGCCAGCGGGCGCGCGAGGCGGATGTCCGCCGGCACGGTCTGCGCTACCAACTCGTTCAGGCTCTTCAGCCCCAGCGTCTGCAGCATGGCCTGCACGTCGACCTCGTTGGGTCCGATGTGGCGGCGGGCGAAGGTGTCGGTCGGGAGGAGGAACGAGGGGCTGGCAGAGCTGGTCACCGCGGATGTCCTTCGAGGCAGATCGACCCGATTCGATTGCGTTGGCAGAAGCGGCCTGGGACGCACCATCGCCCCCCTCGCCGTCGCCAGGTCGCGCGGATGGCTCCGCGGCGTGGGTCGGACCCGGCTGAATGCGGGATCGTAGCCTCTGCGGGCCCGGGTTGGCACCCCGGGCAGCGGCGGAGCGCGTTGTCGCGAGCGGGGCTGGGCGAGGGTCGCTGGATGCGAGCCCCGGCGGTCGCAAAGGGCCGCCAGGCAGGCACTCCAGCGCCGCCGGACGCGTTCGACGGCGAGCTGAAGCCCTTGCTCCGCTCTCCCCGCGGGAGCTTGGGAACCCAAGTCGCCTGAAACCGGCGGAACGCACCGAGCTACCCCAAAGGCCCTGCGGCCGTCGGTTGGTTCGAGCTTCCCGTGAACATCGCATCGAGTCCTGGCGCCTCGTCGTGGCGTGCGTGGCTTGCCGTCACGCTCGCGGTGGCAACGTTGGCGGCGCTGACCTGGCGGTTCGACTACCTCACCGACGACGCCTTCATCAACTTCCGCTACGCCAGGAATCTGGCGGAGGGCCACGGACTGCGCTTCAACCCGGGAATCGAACCCGCGGTCGAAGGTTACAACCTGCTTTGGACCTTGCTGATGGCGCTGTCCGAGTGGATCGGATGGAACGCTCCGGCATGCTCGAAGTGGCTCAACTTCGCGAGCGGCGCGGCGCTCGCGGCCTGCGTCGCGATCTGCGCGCGTGTGCACCTGGGGACCTCGAGTTTCGGCGCGTGGCTCACGGCCTTGTTCCTGGTCAGCCTGCCACCCTTCGCGGCCTGGTCGACGGGCGGCATGGAGACCATGACGACGGCGCTGTTCGTGTTCGCGACCTACGAGCGACTGCTCGGCGATCTCGAGCACCCGCATGGACTCCAGGCGGGAGCCTGCGCAGCGAGCGCCGCGATGTTGCGGCCGGACGGAGCCGTGCTCGCGGGAGCCGTGCTGCTCGCCTCGGCGCTCAGCTGGTTTTTCTTGCGTCGCAAGCGCCTGCTGCGCGCGACGCTGCAGGCCGCGGCGATCCTCGGCGTCTGCGTCGCCTGCCTCGTCGCCTGGAGGCTGTGGTACCACGGCGATTGGGTCTCGAACACGGTCAGGCTCAAGGGCGAGATCACGAGCTTCACGCTCGAGCGCGGCTGGAAGTACGTGGTCAGCTTCCTGCTGAGCTTCCCCGGACCGCTGCTCGTGCTGCTCGCGCTGCCCTTCGTCCTGCGCCGGGTGCCGCCGGAGCGCAGTCTGCCCCTGCTCGTGCTGCTGGCAGCCTATCTCTGCTATCCCGTGATCGTCGGCGGCGATCACATGGCCATGGGACGTTTCCTGCTGGTTTCGCTGCCGTTTCTAGCGCTGGGCTTCGCCCTCCTCGTGCGCGACTTCGAGCGGCGGCCGCGCGGAAAACTGGCCGTGATCTCCTGGACGCTGCTGTGCATCGGCCTGAGCCTGCCCGCCTCCTTCAACCACCATGCCGTCCCGCGCCGCCTGCTCGCGCAGTTCCAATTCCGCTGGGGACGGCCGTTCGAGACCGAGCACGAGCACTGGGCTTTCGTGAAGCGGGCGGTCGAGCGTTGGACTTGCGAGGCGCGCGCCATCGCGCGACACACGCGCGCCGGCGAGTCGATGGCCTTCGGCGCGATCGGCGCCATGGGCTATCACACACGGCTGAACTTGTTCGACATGCTCGGGCTCACCGACTCCGAGGCCCGGCGCTTCCCGACGAGCGACGAGCGGAATTCGATGCCCGGCCACACCAAGCACGTGCCCGCCGATTTTTTCCTCGACCGCCGGCCGACGTACCGCGCGATCGTGTTCGAGGGCGCCAACCGGAGTCCTAGGCTCCTGCTTCGCGGCGATTTCGCGTTGTACCCTCGTGGCCTGATCGAGCGTGTGGAACGCCACGCCCTGCTCCCCGGCGACGGATTGGGCCTCGAAGCCGTCATCGCCTTGCATCACCTGGTTCCACTGGACGCCGACTTCGAAGTCTGGGGCCCGATCTTCGCCGCGGCCGAAGGGCTCGAGCTCGGGGATCCGGCGCGAGCCGAGGCCGAATTGCAGCGTCGACTTCCAGCGGACAGCGAGCCGCTGCGTCGGGTTGCCGCGCACCTCGAGAACTTGATCGTGAACCACGGCAGGGTCGATTCGCCGCCGCAGGCACGAGCGTGGGACGCCGCCGCCTGCGCGGAGCCCAGGCTCAGGCTCGACGTCTGGTGCTCGGCCGACCAGGTCCCCTACCGCAGCCTGCCCAACGGCGCCATCCACCTTTGTCTCCCGCGTTCCGGTTCGCCGAGCCTCGACGGCCGCGCGCCCGGGTGGATCGTGATGCCGCCGGGTACTCGAGGGAGCGCGAGGATCATCGGCGGCGAATTGGCGGTCGTGACGCTGCAGCCTTGAGCAGCCTGCTCGCGCTCGCTCCGCTGAACCCCACGGGCGACCGCGGGCCCTCCAGGTGAAGCTCCGCGACGCGGTCGCCGCCGAGATCGTCGGTCGCGGCGTTCGCGATCGATCGTGCACGATCTCGCATGAGTCAGCTCCATCAGTTCTCGCTCGAGGACCTCCAGGCTCCGCGCGAGCCCGCCCGCCGCGGCTCAGCGCAGGGCCGCGCCGATCAGGGCGCAGATCTCCGCCAGCGCTTCGCTGATCGCCAGGGCGACCTGGTCTCCCTCCGCGCTCACGCTGGGCCGTACCACGCGGGTCTCCTGGTCGATCGGCTCGCGGCTGCCGTCGAGCCAGCGCACTTGCCAGCGCGCGGCGACGACCACGCCTGCGTTCGCGTCGCGCTCGCAGCGCGAAAAGTCGATCTGCACCTGCACCGCGGGACGCTCGGTGGCGTACCAGGGGTACAGGATCACGCCGGAGACGGCCGGCTCGCGCCGCAGGTTGAGCACGAGCACGCGCTCGAGCGAACGTTCGAAAGGTTCAGCCCAGCGTTCGGTGGGCGAGCGCACCAGGCGCGTGCCGCCCTCGCGGGTCACCATCGCGGCGTTGCGCAGGTAGTCGGGGAAGCTGATCGGCCCCAGCCCGATCGACTGGGCCGAGTCGGCTTCGGCCGCCGGTGACGCAGGCCCGCTCAACTCGTCGACCGAGGCCAGAACCGCGTAGCGGGTCGGATCCGCTTGTGGCGAGAGCAGCCCGCAGCTCGCGCAGCCCAGCGCGATCACGCAGGCCTGCATCCAAAGAACGCTGCGCCTCATTTCGACTCTCCATCCTGGGGACTCTTGCCGCGCAGCAGCGCGCTCGGATTGCGCTCGAGCAACTCGAGCAGGGCGCGCGTGGCGCGCGCGGCAGCGCCGATCTCGCGGAAGCCCTCGCGCAGCTCGACCACCAGAGGAGCGTTGGGATCGAGCACCACGCGCGTCGACTCCATGGTCCTCTGCAGGGTGAGCGCCATTTCCTGCAGGCGATCCGAAGTCTGCTCCAGGCTCTTCGTCAGCGACGGCAATTCGACGGCCAATCGATCGGTGAGCACTTGCAGCGAACTCAGGGTCGCGCGCCCGTCGGGGATTCCCGACTGCAGGTCGCTGCCAAGGGCCTCGAATCGCTCGAGCAGGCTGGCTCCGCGCATGCAGAGCGGATCGAGGTGCTTCTTGAACTCGACCAACACCACGTCGAAGTCCTTGAACGTCTGGTCCGCCGAGCGAAACGCCGAGTGCAGCTCCGGCGCGCGGCTCAGCTCGGTGAAGGCGTCGAGCGCCTGCTGGAAGCTGTCGAACACGCGCTCGAAGGGGTAGCGGCCGAGGCGGTCGACGATCGCGCGGATGCCCGCGCCGATCTCCTGCAGCGGCGGCGCGATCGTGGGGATCTCCATCACTCCCTCGAGCGGCTCGTGCATGCGCGCAGGAGCTTCGGGCATGAACGACAACGACACGTACAGGACGCCGGTCACCATGCTGCTGGCCTCGAGCTTGGCACGCAGGCCGTTCTCGATCGCGTCCGCGAGGAATTCCTCCATCGCGCCGGCGTGCTTGCCCGAGGCTTCGAGCTTGTCGCCGTCGAGCGAGAAGAGCACCGCGATCGGCTGGTCGAGCGGAGTCAAGCCGCCGTGAATGCGGATGCTGTCGACCATGCCGACCTCCACGCCCTTGAACTTGACTGCGGCGCCGGGGTGCAGGCCGTTGATCGTGCCGTCGAAGTAGCTGACGAAGGGGTGCGTGCGGCGGAAGTAGCGGCCCGAGCCGATCAGGAGCACGCCGGCGACCAGGATCAACAATCCGCCGACCACGAAGGCCCCGATCTTGGCCGGATTGACGCGTCTGCCGGTCATCGAAGCACCTCCGCCGCGTCGGACGCGGGAGCCGGTTCTCCGCGCCGCAGGAAGGCCTGCACGCGCGGGTCGTGGCAATTCTCGAGCAGGTCGCGCGGCTCGCCGCGCGCGAGGATGGATTGGGTCGTGCCGTCGATGAACACGCTGTTGTCTCCGATCGAGAGCAGGCTCTCTAGGTCATGGGTCACGACCACGAGCGTGGTCTTCAGGCTCGCGCGCAGCACGAGCAACAGGTCGTCGAGCCGCCGCGCCGTGAGCGGGTCCAGGCCCGCGCTGGGCTCGTCGAGGAACAGGATCTCCGGGTCGAGCGCCATGGCGCGCGCGATGCCCGCCCGCTTCTGCATGCCGCCGCTGATCTCGTTGGGCATCCGGTCCTCGAAACCGGCCAGGCCCACCAGCGCCAGCTTGAACGCGGCCACTTCGCGGATCTCAGCGCGCGAGAGCTGCGTGTACTCGCGCAGCACCAGGCCGATGTTCTCGGCCAGGCTCAGCGTGCTCCACAGCGCGCCTCTCTGGTACAAGACGCCGCAGCGTCGCAACAGACGCGCGCGCTCGGCGCGGTGGGCCGTCGTGAAGTTCAGGCCTGCATGCAGGACTTCGCCGGAGCTCGGCTCGCGCAGGCCGATCATGCTGCGCAAGAGCGTGCTCTTGCCCGAGCCGCTGCCGCCCATGATCACGAACACGTCGCCACGGCCGATCGTCAGCGTCACGTCGCGCAGGATCACGCGCTTCCCGTAGGCGAGCGAGAGTCCGCGCACTTCGACGTGCGGCTCGCGCTCGGGGATGCGTCCCACGAATCCGGCGTCTTGCATGTCAGATCCCCAAGGCGTTGAAGATCACCGCGATCGCGCCGTCGGCGACCACGATGGCGATGATCGCCGTGACCACCGCTGCCGTCGTCGCCTCCCCCACCGCCGCCACGTCGTTGCCGCAGCGCATGCCGCGCATGCACCCCGTGACGCCGATCAAGATCCCGTACACCGCGCCGCGAAACACCCCGCCGTACAAGTCCGCGAGCGTCAGCGCTTGCAAGGTCTGGTCGAAATAAAGCTGCGGCGATAGTCCGAGCAGGCCGACGCCGACCAGCGCTCCGCCGAAAATCCCCAACGTCATCGAGTACAGACACAGGAACGGGATCATCAGCGACAAGGCGACCACGCGCGGCACGACCAGGTACTCGATCGTCGAGATCCCGAAAGTGCTCAAGGCATCGAGCTCCTCGGTCACTTTCATCGTCCCCAGCTGGGCGGCGAAGGCAGCTCCGGTGCGGCCGGCCATGATGATCCCGACCACCAGCGCGCCCACTTCGCGCACCATGCCGATGCCGACCATGTTGGCGATGTACAGGTCTGCGCCGAACAGTCGCAGTTGCACGGAGCCGACGAAGGCCAGGATCATGCCGACGATCACGCTGACCAGCGTGACGATCGGCACCGCATCGGCGCCCACGGTTTGGATCAGGCCGCACAGGTCCGAGCCGCGAAACTGCGCGCGGAAGCTCACGAAACGAACCAGCGCGCGCGCGACGCGGCCCACGAAGCCGAGCGTCTCGACGACGTCGTGCCCCATGTTCGCCGCTCGCCTGCCGACACGCGCCAGGAGGGACGGCTCGGTCGATGCCGCGCGCCGCGGGAGCTCGTCGACGATTTCCGAGATGCGCAGCAGTTCGACAATGCCTCGAGGCAGGAGCGATCGATCGACTTCGATCCCCGCTTGCGTGCATGCCGTCGTTGCGCCGCGCAGCCAGATGAGCAGCGCGGTGTCCCAGATCAAGTCCGCTTCGGCCACCAGGACCACGCGCCGCGGAGTCTCGGCGAGCGCTTGGGCGAGTTCTCGCGCCAGAGGCCGCGGCTGACCCAGTTTCCAGTGGCCCGACAAGCGCACGCGCAGCTCGCCATCGTCCCGGCGTTCCAAGTCCGCATGGGCAGCAGCAGGCTGCAATGCCGAGCTCACGGCTTCCACGGGGGCGGTGTGTCGGTGTTCCTGCACGAGCATGCGAGCGCGCACTTCGTCTCTGCGCACTTGCTCTCGTTCAAGTCCGCCCGCGGCTGGCGCAGCTCGCGCAGCCGCTCAGAGGCTGTGCATTCGAACGAGAAGTGCGAACAAGAGCACGGTGCCTATTAGGACTAGCCGCAGCTCGTGCGAACACACGATCCCTGGTTCCAGGTAATCGTCGGTCGAACACGCCTGCCGAAGCAGGATCACGGCTTGGGAGCGCTCCTGCTGCAGGATCTTGGGCTGCCAGCGGCTCCTCCTGAGGCTGAGGTAACGCGAATCCCGCTGAACGTCAGCACGGCCGGAGCTCGGTGGAACTCCGGGGTGTACCGACTAGCGGAAGAGCTCGGCGATCAGCACGCGTCGCGCCGCGCCGATCGGCAGCGCGTAGCCGATCGTCGCCGCGATCTCGCCTTTGGGCGTCGCCTGCACGCTGCAGACCACGCCGATCAGCTTGCCGCTGGCGTCGGTCACCGGTCCGCCGCTGATGCCGGGGTGCACGCCGGCGTCGATCTGCACGTAGGGGCCGACGCGGCGTGAAAGAATGCCCTTGAGCGTCGATGCGATCACGCGGTCGCCTTCCTGCACGGCGAAGGTGCCCAGCGGGAAACCCGAGAGGTAGACCTCGGTGCCCGGCTCGGGCACGGCGGTGTCGAGATCGGGCAGCTCGATGTGCGGCATGCCTTCGAAGGGTTCGATCTTGATCAGCGCGAAGTCGTGCGCGTCCTCGTCGTCGAGCTGGACCAGCTCGGCGCTCAGGCGGCGCGAGCTGCCGGAGAAAACCACCGAGAGCTCCACTTCGGCGAGCACTTCGTTGTCCGCGGTGATCTCCATCGGCTCCTTGAAGTCGCTGGGCACGGCAACGTGCGCGTTGGTCAGGATGTAGCCCTGATCCGAGACCACGAATCCCGAGCCGCTGGAACGCTGGTCGAGCACTTCGCCCTCGTCGCGCAGATTGACGCCGCTGCCCTCGCCGGTGTTCTGCGACAGGTGCAGCAGCTTGCGCGTCTCCTGCTCGCGGAAGACCACGCGCGTCTCGATCATCACCACGGCGGAGCGCACGTGCATGACCTCGGCCAGCCTGCCGGCCTCGAGCTCGCTCGGGCTGTAGCGCGCGAGGTCGACGACGGTGCTCTCGAGGCGGCGCGAGAGCGCGTCGAGCTCTTCCTTGGATCCTGCGCGTGAGGCGCGCAGCTCCTCGATGCGTGCCTCGAGCGCGCGACGCTGCTGCTCCAGCCCGTCGCGCTGGTCCTCCCAGGCGGTGCGCGCGACGTAGGAGTCGGCGATGCGCTGCTCCAGTTCGCGGCCCATGCTCGCGAGGCCGACCTCGAATTTCGCGGCGAGCGCGCGGTTGGCCTGCTCGAGCTCGTCGTTGCGCCGCTCGACCTGGCCCACGCGGCGCGCGCTCTCGCGCTCCAGCGCCGTCACGCGCAGGGCGTGGCTCTGGTTCGCGCGCTGGACCTCGTCGCGGTTCTCGCGCCCGATGCGCGTCAAGGCCACGATGCCGGCCAGCGCCAGGATTCCGAGCGCCGCTGCGCCCAGCAGCAGGTGCTTGCCCTGACGGCGTTCGACGCGTCGCGTCGCGGCCTGCGCTTCCTCGAGGCCCAGCGCGCGCTTGAGCCTCAGCATCGCCGTCTCGCCCAGCGAGGCCGGCGTGCCGCGCTCCACGGCCTGCGCCAGGGCGCGGTTCTCCACCACCGCCGTGGCCTCGACGCCCGCGGAATGGAAAACCAGGAAACGCGGCCCTTCGGGGCCCAGCTGCAGCACGTCGCCGGACTCGAGCACCGCCGCCTCGACGCGCTCCTCGTTGACGAAGGTGCCGTTGGTCGAATCGAGGTCGCGCACCACGAGCTCGGGCCCCTCGAACTCCAGCAGCGCGTGCATGCCGGAGACCATCGTCCAGTGCTCGCCGGCGATCACGCAGGCGCTCGAGTTCTCGCGGCCGATGGTCAGGCCGTTGCGCGCGACGTCGATCGAGGCCGGCAGCCCGTACTTGCCGATCGGCTTCAGGCGCCACCCGGGAGGTCTCGAGCCGGGAAAAGTCATGCGAATCGGGCGTGAAGGCCCCGGGCCCTCAAGTCGGCGTTTGGCAGGCTTGGGCTTGAGCCCCCCACCTTATATTGGGGGGCTGATGCCTCCCCCTTCGAAGACTCTCGACCGCCTCGGCCGGCCGCTGGGCAACCTGCGGATCTCGGTCACGGACCGCTGCAACCTGCGCTGCGCCTACTGCATGCCGGAGGAGCAGTACGCCTGGCTGCCGCAGCCCAGCCTGATGCGTTTCGAGGAACTCGAACGCCTTGCGCGCGTCTTCGTCGGCCTGGGCGTGGAGCGCATCCGCTTGACCGGCGGCGAGCCCCTGCTGCGGCGCGACCTGCACGTCCTGGTGGGCCTCCTGGCCGCGCTCCCCGGGCTCGCGGATCTGGCGATGACCACCAACGGCGTGAGCCTGGAGGCGCAGGCGGAGCGGCTCGCGCGGGCGGGGCTGAAACGCCTGACGGTCAGTCTGGACACGCTGAAGCCCGAGCGCTTCCTCGCGCTGGCGCGGCGCGACGAGCTCGCCGCGGTGCTGGCAGGGATCGAGCGCGCGCGGCACGCGGGCTTCGAGTCCTTGAAGCTCGACATGGTCGTGCTGCGCGGCACCAACGACGACGAGCTCGAGCCGATGCTCGACTACGCGAAGTCCATCGGCGCCGAGCTGCGCTACATCGAGTACATGGACGTCGGCGGGGCGACGCAGTGGACTCCGCAGGCGGTGGTGCCGCGCCGCGAGATCCTCGAGCGCCTCGCGCGCGCGCGCGGTCCGATCGAGCCGTTGGTGGAAGAAAGTTCAGCGCCCGCGGATCGCTTCCGCCTCGCGGACGGCACGCTCTTCGGCGTGATCTCTTCCACCACCCAGCCCTTCTGCTCCAGCTGCGACCGCGCGCGGCTGACCGCCGATGGGCGCTGGTTCCTGTGCCTGTACGCGCGCCAGGGGCTCGATCTCGGAAAGGCGCTGCGCTCGGGTGCCTCGAACGAGGAATTGGCCGGCATGATCGCCGAGCGCTGGGGCGTGCGCGACGATCGCGGCGCGGAAGTGCGCCTGGCCGAGCACGGGCGCGCCGCGCTTGCCGCGATCGACGAGCTGCGGCGCGATCCGCACCTGGAAATGCACACCCGCGGCGGTTAGACCTGTCGCCCGCGCCGCCGCACCATGAGCGATGAAACCTACAACGCCCGGGTCGTGTCCCGGCGCGACGTGCACGATTCGCTGATGATCCTGCGCGTCGGATCGCAGCGCGGCGAAGTGCCCCTCTTCGAGCCGGGACAGTTCTCCAACCTCGGCCTGCTCGAGGAGGGCCTGGAGCCAAGGCTGCTGCGGCGCGCCTTTTCGATCGCCTCCCCCGCCTCGGAACGCCGGCACTTCGAGTTCTACATCCAGCGCGTCGATCACGGCGCGTTCACGACGCGGCTGTGGGGCCTGCAGCCCGGCGATCCCTTGTGGCTCGACCCCAACGTCTACGGGCACTTCACGCTGGCCGACGTGCCGCCGGCCTCCGACGTGCTGTTCGTCGCCACGGGCTCGGGCGTCGGCCCTTTCCTGTCGATGCTGCGCGAACACCACGGCAAGCACCGTTGGAAGAGCGCCGCGGTGGTGCACAGCGCTCGCGTCGCGGCCGACCTGGGCTTCCACGAGGAGCTCCGCGCCCTGGCGGCGCGCGATCCGCTGTTCCGCTACGTGCCGACGCTGACCCGCGAGCCCGCGGACTCGGGCTGGAGCGGGCTGCGCGTGCGCGTGCAGAAGCTGTTCGAACCGGAATGCTTTCGCGAGATCTTCGGCCGCGAGTTCGCGGTCGAAGGCACGCGCGTGTTCATCTGCGGCAACCCGCAGATGATCGCCGAGCTCAGCGAGGAGCTGGGCAGGCGCGGCATGCGCCCGCACCGGCGCAAGACGCCGGGCCACATCCACACCGAACGTTATTGGTGAACTTCGGGTTCCGCGTGCGCATCGCGGCGCAGGATCATCACGAAGGCGATCACGCCGACCAGGCCGACCAGCAGGCCGACGTACAGGGCCTGACCGCCGCCGAGCAGGCTCTTGGCGATGCCGGAGGAAGGGGTGTCGATCAGTTCCAGCGAGCGCGCAAGCACGTAGGGCAGCGTGACGTCACCCTTCTCCTCCGTCGCGAACGTGACGGTGCGGTAGAACACGCCGGACAGCTCGATCGTGTCCGCCTGGTTCTTGAACGGCGGCGGATCGCCGATCAGGTCGCAGACCACGGCGCGCGTGGCATCGAGCTTGAGGATCGCGCGCTCGACCGAGATCGTGCCGCCGATCGGCTGCGCGAGTTCGATGCGCCGGCGCAGCGCCACGAAGCCTTGGACGCGCACCCACGAGCCGCGCAGCGCCGCGGGCTCGGCGAGCGCGCGAGCGTGGTCGAGGACCGTCGGACGTTGCGCCGCGACGTCCTCGGGCTTGAAGTCGAGCAGCGCGGCGACGAGCTCGCGGTAGCGCGCGCTTTCCTCGAAGTCGCTGCCGTCGCCGATCACGCCGCGCTCGGGCGCGAACGCCGCCTGCACACGCGCGGGGTCGGCGGCGCGCGGCGGCGTGGCCGGCTGGGGCTCGGGCGCCTTCCCGCAGCCCGCCGCCGCCAGCACGCAGAGAATCATCGCCCGGAAGCTCATTCTCGCGCATCGTAGCGTGGCGCGCGCGGCGCGCGGCTTGGTAAACCCAGGGGGATGAACCAATCCCCGCGGCCGGAGATCGCCGAGTTCACGCTCAAGGCCGTGCTGGTCGGCATCGTGCTCGGCGTCGTGTTCGGTGCGGCCAACGCCTACCTCGGCCTGCGCGTGGGCATGACGGTGTCGGCCTCGATCCCCGCGGCGGTGCTCGCGGTCGCCGTGTTCAAGCTGCTGCGCCTGCGCGGCACGATCCTCGAAGCGAACCTGTCGCAGACGATCGGCTCGGCGTCGACCTCGCTGGCGACGGGCACGATCTTCACCATCCCGGTCCTGTTCATGTGGGGCATCACGCCTCCGCTGTGGCAGATCGCGACCCTGTGCCTGCTCGGCGGCGTGCTCGGGCTCGCGGCGATGATCCCGCTGCGGCGGCTCTTGATCGTGCAGGAGGATGCGACCCTGCCCTACCCGGAGGGACGCGCCTGCGCCGAAGTGCTGCGCGCCACCGCAGGCGATTCCAGCGGCGGCAAGTGGATCTTCTACGGCATGGGCGTCGGCGCGCTGGTCAAGCTGGCGGCGAGCCTGTTCTTCGTCATGCCGGGCGAGGCCTCGTTCCTCCTGCCGGTGCTGCCCAAGGCGCAGCTGGCGGTCGAGCTCTCGCCCTCGCTGCTCGCGGTCGGATTCATCCTCGGCTACCGGCAAGCCGGCGTGTGCGTCGCGGGCGCGCTGATCTCGTCGCTGGTGCTGACGCCGTTGATCGCCTTCTTCGGCGGCCAGCACGCCGCGCCGATCGCGCCGAAGGCGACCCAGCTGATCGCCGACATGGACGCCGGCACGATCTGGTCGCGTTATGTGCGCTACATCGGCGCCGGCGCGGTGGCGACGGCGGGGATCCTGACCGTGCTGCGCGGCTTGCCGAGCATGATCGGCGCCGTGCGCGCGGTGGTCGGCGGGATCGCGGGCGGCAAGAGCGCCGGCGCGGGCTCGGAGCGCACCGACCGCGACCTGCCGGGCAGCTTCGTGATCGGCGCGATCGCCTTCGTGGTGCTCTCGGCCGGCTTGATCCCGGGCATCTTCGCCGGCGACATGCACCTGCAGGCGCGCCTGGTGTGCGCGGCGGGCGTCGGCATCTTCGGCGTGCTCTTCGTCACCGTCGCGGCGCGCATCGTCGGCATCGTCGGCGTGTCCTCGCAGCCGACTTCGGGCATCACGCTGGTGACGCTGATCGGCGTGGCCTCGGTGTTCGCGGCGATGGGCTGGAACGATCCCGGCGCGCGCGCGGCCGTGCTGACCGTCGGCACGATCGTCGCGGTCGCGGCTTCGAAGGCCGGCGACATCAGCCAGGACCTGAAGACCGGCTTCCTGGTCGGCGCGACGCCCTCGCGACAGCAGTTCGGCCAGTTGATCGGAGCCTGTGTGGCGTGTTGGGCGGTGGCGGCGACCGTGCTGCTGCTCGGACGGGCCTACACCTTCGGCAGCGGCGAGTTGAAGGCGCCGCAGGCCACGCTGATGAAGACGATCATCGAGGGCGTGCTCTCGGGGAACCTGCCTTGGGACCTGGTGCTCTCCGGCGGCGGCCTGTCGATCGGCGCGATGCTGTGCGGCGTCTCCGGGCTGGCCTTCGCGATCGGCGTGTACCTTTCGCTGGCGACCATGGCGCCTTTGTTCATCGGCGGATGCGTGCGTGCGCTCTCCCAGCGCAAGCAACAAGGCGAGAAGTCCGACAGCGACCCGGGCGTGCTCGCGGCATCGGGACTGGTCGCCGGAGAAGGGCTCGCGGGCGTGTTCATCGCCGGACTCGTGGCCAGCGGCAAGTTGAAGAAGGCCGCGGAAGTCGAGACTCTGTTTCACGGTCACGCCGGCGAATGGGCCGTGGTCGCGACGATCCTGGCGGTCTGCGGCTTCCTCTACTTCGCCGCGAAGAAACGCTAGACGGCCGCGGCTGCCGTGCGCTCGATCAGGTCCTCCTCCGCCTTCTCTCCCAGCGCGCGGCGGTAGAGCGCGTAGTTCGACCATCACATCAAGGGCAGGATCAGCGCGCCGAGGATCGGGATCGGCTGCAGCGCGATGAGCCCGTAGTTCACCAGCCGCACGAGGAAGCGCGTCGAGCAGCCCTTCAGCGGCGGGATGTAGCCGCGCAGGCCCGAGACCAAGGTCAGGCGGTAGTAGATCACGCCGGGGATGATGCCCAGGAGCGGGATCGCGCTGAGCCCCAGGCAGATCAGCAAGGTCCTCGGCAGGCGCGCGGCGAGCGCGCCGAGGTAGGCCTCGAACTCCGCCCGGCTCGCGAAGGTGACTTTGGCACACGTCTCGCAGCTCTGGCGCACCGCGCGTTTTTCCAGGCGCGAAGCGCAATCGGGGCAGCGCTTGCGCGCCACGAGCTCGAAACGGTGCAGCGCCAGGTCGGCCGCAACCTGCTTGCGCGGTTGCCCGAACACGCCGACTGCGCGCGGCGCCGCGACCGCGCTGCGGCAGGAGAAACACACGGTCGCCGTCGGTCGGATGCGCGTCGAACAATTCGCGCACGGGACTTTCGCTGCCTCCTCGTTCGCCAGCGAGCGACGCCGCCACAGGTACAGACCCAGAGTCGTCAGCGCCGAGAGCAGCAGCGCGAACAAGGGCAGCAGCAGCAGCAAAAGGATGCCGAACACCGTCCAGGTGTTCTCGATCCAGGCCAAGAGCGACTGGAAGCCGATGTCGTCGTTGTCGTCGACGTCGCTGATCATGCCGACGATGCCGCGGCGCACGAGATTGCAGGAGTAGACGGTGCCGGCCATCAACAAGGCGCCCAGCGACTCGAAGCCGAGGATCGAGTTCTGGTCGATGGCCTTGATCAAGGCCGTGTCGTTGGGATCGAGGATCGCCAGGCTGACCAGGAAGGCCACGCTGCTCTTGACGATCCCGTCGAACTCGTCGAGCGCCGCGCGCACCTCGGGGGATTTCGCCGAGGCCACCTCGGCGGCGGCGAGCGCGGCCAGGATCCACAGGCAGGTGGGGCTGGTGAACCACTCCGGCGCCGCGGACAAGGCCACGACCGCATCGTTGTCGCCCAGGAACGGCAGCTTCGTCCCGAAGCGCGCCAGCATGGCCGTGATGAACGCGGCCAGGAACGGGCGCGCGGCGAACAACGGCGCGCTGCCGAAGGCGTAGAGCAGTGAAGTGATCGTCATCGGGCGAACTCCAGTCTAGCCGCGCGGGGAGATCGAGAAGCTCATTCCGGATCGGCTCATCGTCCGAGCAGGAGATGCGGGAAGAGCAGCCCCACACAGGCAATCAAGATCATGAATGCAGCGGGCAGCAGAGTCAGGGCTACGCTGAACACGAGTCCAAGCGTGAAGGCAATCGATGCGAACTTGGTGCCGTCCTCGCGCCACGGCCAGCGCACGATCAACTCGACGATCCAGCCTGCGGTGAAGGCTAGATTGGCCATCACGCCATAGCCGACGATCCTCATGGCCAGGATGATCGGTGGATCGGGCATCTGGGCGGGCTCGCCCAGGAATTGCTCCAGCGCTATCAGCGCCAGCAGGCACAGGCCGCAAGTGACGACGCCTGTGGCGCCAACGACCAGATTGAAGGCGATCCGCCGCCGCTCCCACCAGCCGATCGACTCCCAGACCGGCAGTGCTCCGGAGCGGGAGAAGAAGGGCAACTCGACGATCGCTCGCAGTCGCGCGGTCAGGCGGGGGAGCATTCATCAAGGAGCATAGCGATGCGCAGGATCGGCCTGGAGATTCTCGCTCGACTTCGCAGATCCCGGCCGGTGCTTCTGGCCGACGCTCCCGCTGCCTAGTGTCCTGTCTCAGAAGTACGCTGCATAAGGCGGCCCGAATGCGTCTTCCTGGCAAGGCGCCGCGACGCCGCGTGTTCGCTGCAACACTCGAAAGGTAAGCCC
>Ga0315910_10001068_pt1 | contig 25726 bp, 21 predicted proteins | sample EdamamesoilMG_FD_204470 | JGI IMG/M metagenome (GOLD analysis project Ga0315910, IMG submission 204470) | Garden soil microbial communities collected in Santa Monica, California, United States - Edamame soil | ecosystem: Environmental > Terrestrial > Soil > Garden | place: USA: California... | reverse complement strand
CGAGCAATACCGCCACGAGAACGAATGACCGTTTAATTGGTGTTCTCCGCAACCGATGTCCGTTCGACCGCGAGCCCCTCTCGAAGATTCCGCCCTTTATGTGTCGCGCGCAACCGCGGATATGTGCCCGGTTTCCTCGAGCACGGCGAGGCGCACGTCCTCGACGCGCTCATGGCCGAGTTTACGTAAGCCAGCCAGTAGCTCCGCCTGCGTGATGCCTTCGGCCGCGAGCGCTTGGTCCAGGACGTGGCCGTCGCGGACCAGCATGCGTGGCTTACCTCGCAGTAGGTGGCGAATCTGGGTCGAACGCGTGCAAAGCCAGGCGTTCAACAGATGCAGCCCGAACACGGTGACGACGAAGGTCGCGGCATTGCCCGCACCGTCGGCGAGCGCGGACTCCTGCATCACGACGCCGAGGGTGATGAGCACCAGCAGGTCGAACGTCGTGGTCTGGCCGGCCAGGCGCTTGCCGGCCATGCGGACGAGGACGATGAGCGCGATGTAATAGCCGGCGGCTTTCGCGGCTTGAATTACAACGCCATCGAACGTTTCCACTGGAATCTTCCTTTGGCCCACCATTGCGTAGCAACGTTCGTGCCACGACCAGCCTGAGTGCCGGCCCGCCGTCTACCTGCCGCGTCCGCTCGGGCGTAGACTTCGGCCGAAAAGAACGAGGTCGCGATGGGCAGTCAGCGGCTCGGGCCTTACCACCTCCTCGAGAGGCTCGGCCAAGGGGCGATGGGCGAGGTCTATCGCGCGCGCGACTCCAAGCTCGGGCGTGAAGTCGCACTGAAGCTGCTGCCTCGGGAATTCACGAACGACCCCGACCGCCGTAGCCGATTCGAGCGCGAGGCGCGCACGCTCGCCGCGCTAAATCACGGGAACATCGCGACGATCCACGGTTTCGAGGAAGGCCCGCTCGTCGGCGAGCCGCGCAGCGATCACGACGCAGCGAAGCCCGAGTACGCAATCGTGATGGAGCTCGTCGCGGGCGCGACGATCGCGGAGAAGCTCGAAGCCGGCGCCCTGCCGATCCCGCAAGCGCTCGACGTCGCGCGGCAAATCGCCGCCGCGCTCGAGGCCGCGCACGAGAAGGGCGTGATCCATCGCGATCTGAAACCCGCGAACATCGTCCTCACGCCGAGCGGCGTGGTGAAAGTGCTGGACTTCGGGCTCGCGAAGATCGCCCAAGACTCGGACGCGACGGGCGAAGCTCAAACAGCGATGGCGGACGCTACGCAAGCGGGCACGGTGCTCGGCACGACCGCTTACATGAGCCCCGAGCAGGCGCGCGGCCAGCCCGTCGACAAGCGCACGGATATCTGGTCGTTCGGCTGCGTGCTTTACGAGATCCTGACCGGCAAGTCCGCGTTCGCGGGCGCTACGGACACGGACACGATCGTCGCGTTCATGAGCCGCGAGCCGAATTGGAGTGCACTGCCGGCCGCGACGCCGCCGAACGTGAAGCGCGTGCTGCAGCGCTGCCTCACGAAAGATCGCGAGCGTCGCTTACGCGATATTGCGGAGGCCCGCATCGAGATCGACGACGCGCTCGAAGCGTTGGGTTCCCCGCGCGCACGAGCGCGGCAGAGGGGAGCGTGGCTCGCGATTGCGGCCGGCGTCGCCGCGCTCGGTGTCGCGGGCTGGCTGCTCGACGCGCGCGTGCCGGAACCCGTCACGTCACCGTCGGATTATGAGCAGCTCACGAATCTCGCCGAGTCCGCGCTCGCGCCGGCGTTCTCGCCGGACGGCAGCATGGTCACGTTCAAAGTCGGCAACGATTTCTTCCTGAGCCGCGGCCACATCTACGCGAAGCAGCTGCCGAACGGAGACGCTGTGCAGCTCACGCGCGAGCCTGCGATCCGCTATGGGCCCGTCTTCTCGCCGGACGGTGCGCGAGTCACCTACACCCAGCTCGTGCGAACGGAGGAAGCGTCGTGGGATACGCTCAGCGTGCCCGTCCTCGGCGGCGAGCCCTCGACGTTCCTACCCAACGCGTCGGGTCTGACCTGGGTCGACGACCGCCGCGTGCTGTTTGCGGAGATCGCGAGCGGCCTGCACATGGGCATCGTCGCGGCGACCGAGAGCCGCACAGAGAAGCAGGACATCTATTGGCCCGAGCACGGCCTCGGTATGGCGCACTACGCCTGGGCGTCGCCGGACCGTCGTTCGGTGCTCGTTGTCGAGATGGACCAAAGCCATGCGTTCCACAATCCGTGCCGCCTCGTGCCGTTCGATGGAAGCTCGCCGGGCCGTGTCGTCGGGCCGAACGGCACGTGTACGTCGGCGGCCTGGTCGCCGGACGGCGAATGGATGTACTTCGGCGCGACCGTGGATGGCAGCTCGCACCTTTGGCGGCAGCGGTTCCCTGAAGGCAGGGCGGAGCAGATCACGTTCGGACCTACTGAGGAGGAAGGCGTTGCCTTGGCCCCGGACGGCCGGTCCATCGTTACGTCGCTCGGCATGCGCCGAAGCTCGATCTGGATACACGACCGCGGCGAGGAGCGCCCAATCGTCAGCGAAGGGTACTCGTACGCGCCGCGCCTCTCGGCGGACACGCAGCGCCTCTACTACTTGCTCAAGCAGACTTCGAGTTCGCCGACCTCCACGCTCCGCGTCGTCGATATCGCGTCGGGCCGCACGGAGACGGTGCTTTCGGACACCGTGGTCGTCGACTACGACGTCTCGCTGGACGAGACGGAGGTCGCTTACGTGACCCGAGATGCGGCCGGCGAGCCACAGGTATGGGTTGCGCCGGTGAGCCGGCGAGCGCCGCCTCATTTGATTGCCAGCAACGCGGATCAAGTTTCGTTCGGTGTCGGGCGCGAGCTGATTTTCCGTTCCCTGGCGGGCGTCGCGAACGCGCTCGTGCGCGCCAGCGCGGACAGCGGCGTGCTGGAGCAGCGTCTCGAGACGCCGCCCGTGCACGACAAAGGCGACGTGTCCCCCGATGGGAAATGGGTCGTGGTGCTTTCGCCGGGTGAAGGCCACGAGGGCTCGGCTGCGCTCGCGGTCCCGCTGGACGGCGGTCTGTCCACGACGCTGCTTTGCACCGCCTACTGCTGGCCCACGTGGTCGCAGGACGGGCGGTTCTGGTACGTGCCGGTCGGCGCGGGCGGGTTGAGCGTACCGTCCGCCACCCTTGTATTCCCGCTTCCGGAAGGCCAGCTGATCCCGCCGCTTCCGGCTGAGGCAATCAACTCGAACGCATCGTATGCCGATCTGCGTGGCGCGCAGGTGATCAACCATGGGTACGTTGCTCCGGGATCGGAGCCATTGAGATACGTTTTCACCAAGGTCGAGTTTCACCGTAATCTGTTCCGCATACCGATTCGCTAGAACTCTGGGGGTCTCTCGATGCGTCATGCTTTGATCCGCGCTGCAGGTGCGGCCGTTGTTCTCTGCTTCGCGAACGTATCCGCGCATGCCCAGCCCCCGCAGGTGTGGCCGCTCGATCCGGCCAAGGTGCCGGGCGCGATCACGGGCATTCCGCCCGGAACCGGTTGGCCGTCGCCGCCGCTCGGCCTCGGGCCGTTCCTCGTCGAGTCCGTGCGGCCCGAGCACCGCAATCTGCGCGTCGCGGTGGTCGCGCGCGGTCTCGAGCAACCGTGGTCGATCGCGTTCCTGCCCGGTGGCGACATGCTCGTGACCGAGCGGCCCGGCCGGTTACGGCTGATCAAGAACGGCGTGTTCCAGCAGGAACCGGTCAAAGGGGTGCCGACGGTACGCACGGGCGGACTGCAAGGCCTCATGGACGTCGTGCTGCATCCGAAGTTCGCCGAGAACCACTTCGTGTATCTGTCGTATCACCGCCCCGCCGGCGAGAACATGGGCGAGACGATGCTCGCGCGCGGCCGTTGGGAAAACGACCAGCTCGTCGACGTGCGCGATATCTTCACGAGCGGCACGACCAACACGGAAGGCTCGCGAATCGGGTTCGCGCGCGACGGCATGCTGCACATGACGATCAGCGCGCCGGGCGTCGGGCCCGACGTCGTGCGCTCGCAAGATCCGATGGACTACGCGGGCAAGACGATCCGGTTGCGCGACGACGGCACCATCCCGAGCGACAACCCGTTCGTGAACGACACGCGCTACTTGCCCGCGATTTGGACGCTCGGCCATCGCAACGGGCATTCGATGGTGCTGAATCCGTGGACCGGCGAGCTATGGGCTACGGAGCAAGGCCCGAACGGCGGCGACGAGATCAACATTCTGCAGAAGGGCGGCAACTACGGCTGGCCGCTCGTGAGCTACGGGCGCGTGTACAACGGACCCCGCGTGTCGGCGAACCCGATCCTCGAGGGCACGGTGCAGCCGATCGTGTTTTGGGTGCCGTCGATTGCGGTCACGGGCATGACGTTCTATCAGGGGGACGTGTTCACGGGCTGGCGCCGCAACGCGTTCGTGGGCGGACTGCGCGAGGGCGAGGTCCCGCGCACGGGCCAGCTCCAACGCATCGAGTTCAACGATCGGTGGGAAGAGATCCGCCGCGAGACGCTGCTGCGCGAGCTGAATCAGCGCATCCGCGACGTGCGCGAGGGACCCGACGGATTGCTGTACGTGCTCACCGCGGAAGTCGAAGGCGCGGTGCTGCGGATCGAGCCCGCGAACTAATCGATCGCGGTTAGCGGTTGGCGAAAATTCCTACATGTAGGCCGGCTTGAATTTGTGTACGAACTAGTTCATAAAACAAGCGATGAAGACCTCGATCGCCACCGTTTCAATCAGCGGTTCGCTCGAAGGCAAGATTCGCGCGGTCGCGGAAGCCGGGTTCGACGGCGTCGAGATTTTCGAGAACGACCTGCTCGGTTTCACCGGCAGCCCTCGCGAGGTGGGCCGGATCGTTCGCGACTCCGGCATGCGCTGCACTCTGTTTCAGCCGTTTCGCGATCTCGAGGGCATGCCGTCCGAGCAGCGCGCGCGAGCGTTCGAGCGCATGGAGCGCAAGTTCGACGTCATGGAGCAGCTAGGCACGGACCTGATCCTGCTGTGCTCGAATTGCTCGCCGCTCGCCGTCGCGGATCGTCCGCGACTCATTGACGATCTATCGGAGCTCGGCGAACGCGCGGCCGCGCGCAAGATGCGCGTGGGCTACGAAGCGCTCGCGTGGGGCCGCCACACGTTCGATCACCGCGATGCGTGGAGCTTGATTCGCGACGTCGATCACCCCTCGATCGGCTTGATCCTCGATAGCTTCCACTCGCTCGCGCGCGACATCCCGAGCGCGAGCATCGGCGACATCCGAGTCGACAAGTTGTTCTTCGTGCAGATCGCCGACGCACCGCGTCTCACGATGGACTACCTGAGCTGGAGCCGTCACTTCCGCAACATGCCGGGACAGGGCGACTTGCCGCTTGCGGAGTTCGCCGAGGCGATTCACCGCATAGGCTACGACGGCTATTGGTCGCTCGAGATTTTCAACGACCGGTTCCGCGCCGGTTCCGCGAGCGGCGTAGCGGTCGACGGATTTCGTTCATTGCAGTTGCTTCACGATCAGGTTGCGCATCGCCCGAGGGCGCCGATCAAGCCGGCGATGCCGCCGCGCGTCAACGTGCGCGGCGTGGAGTTCATCGAGTTTGCGGCCAGCGACGAGGAGGCGCAGGCGCTCGGTGGCATGCTGTCCGCGCTCGGCTTCACGCCGACGGCCAAGCACCGGCGAAAAGCCGTGACGCGCTGGCAACAGGGCGAAATCAACATCGTCATGAACTGCGAGCCCGAGGGGTTTGCACACAGCTACGACGTCGTGCACGGCGCGTCCGTATGCGCGCTCGGTCTCCGCGTCGACGACGTCGCCGCAGCGATGGATCGGGCCGAGCACCTCGAGATTCCGCGCTTCGCGCAATCGGTCGGTCCCGAAGAGTTGCAGATCCCGTCGGTCAAAGGCGTCGGGAACAGCCTGATCTATTTCATCGAGGACGGAAGCCAAGCGAAGGTGTGGGATCACGAGTTCACGCATCCGGTCTCGCCCGACGCTCGTCCGAGGTCGCTCGAGTTACAGCGCGTGGACCACATCGCGCAGACGATGCAGTACGAGGAGTTCCTATCGGGTCTGCTCTACTACGTGGCGCTCTTCGACGTGGCGAAGACGCCGCAGATCGAGATCGCCGACACGCTGGGGCTCATCCAAAGCCAAGCCGTCGAGTCGCCCGACAGAACGCTGCGCGTGACTTTGAACGGTTCCATGGCGACGCAAACGTTGTCCGCCCGCTTCATCCAGCACTACATGGGCGCCGGCGTGCAGCACTTGGCATTCTCGACGCCCGATATCTTCGCCGCGGCAGAGGCTGCGCGCGCCAACGGCTTGGCGATGCTCGACATCCCGCGAAATTACTACGACGACGTAGAGGCGAAATTCGGCGTGTCGCCGGAGCTCATCGAATGGATGGCGTCACTCGGCATCCTCTACGACCGGGACGGTGCGGCGGAGTACTTTCAGTTCTATAGCCGCGCGTTCGCGAAGCGCGTGTTCTTCGAGATCGTCGAACGCCGGGGCTATCAGGCCTACGGCGCTGCGAATGCTCCGATCCGCCTCGCGGCGCAGGCGCGTTTCAAGGCGGCTTGAGCCCTAGATTGCTCGCGGCAATGGCACCACAATGGCGCCATTCCAGCCGTTGCCGGGAGTCGGGTCTTGCCGCGAGCACGAAAACAAGAAAAAAGAGATCGGTACAACGAAGCGGAACAAGTACGACTCAACATCCTCGAGATCGCAGCGCAGGAGTTTGCCGATAAGGGCCTCGCGGGCGCACGCGTCGACGAGATAGCCGACAAGATCAACTCGTCGAAGCGCATGATCTATTACTACTTCGGCGGCAAGGAGCAGCTCTATCGAGCGGTGCTCGAGCAGGCTTACGCGAAGATCCGTGCGCGCGAATCTGCGGCGAACTACGAAGCCATGCACGCCGAGGACGCGTTGAAGCAATACGTCGGGCACACGTTCGACTATCACTTCGAGCATCCCGAGTTCGTGCGCTTGGTGATGAACGAGAACATCCATTACGGCGCGCACATCGGTGCGGTGCCGGGCTTGAAGGACCGCAATCGCAGCGTCATCGCGACCCTGCAAGCCATTGTCGACAAAGGCGTGAAGGAGAAGTCCTTCCGCGCGGGCCTCGACCCCGTCGAGCTGCACATGCTCGTGAGCTCGCTGTGCTTCTACAACGTCTCGAACCGCTATACGTTCTCGGCGAACTTCGGTGTCGACTTGGGGTCGCCGAAGGTTGCCCGCCGGCGCCGCGAGCTGATCATCGACGCGATTCTTCGCTACTGTCTCGACTGACCACCGTCTTGTAGCGCTTCGGCGGACGTGTGCGCTACATTGTGTACGAAATAGTTCATACACGGGGGATGCCATGCGTGCTCGAGCGCCGATCGCCGCCTTTTGTGTCGCCGTGATTGCGGGAACGGCGGGCGCCGAGCCCAGAACGTTTCCGGTCGCGGAAACCGCGAGTCAGAACGACGTGTATCCCGATCGCGTGACGCAGTTTCCCCATGGCGTCACCGGGCTCGCCGACGTCACGTACTCCGTGTTGCCGGGTTTTCGTCCACTCGTTCTCGATCTCTACTTGCCGCAGGGCACGGCGAGCCAGCCGTTGATCGTCTTCGTTCACGGCGGCGGTTGGGTCGGCGGCAATACGCGTCACTCGGGAGCGCTAGCCGATTTCCCGCACGCGCTTGCGCAGCTCGCGGCCGAAGGTTTCGTCGTGGCCAGCGTCGAGTACCGGCTCGCGGGCGAGGCGCCGTTTCCGGCCGCGCTGCAAGACCTGCGCGCGGCGGTGCGTTTCCTGAAAGGGAATGCCGCGAAGTACCGCATCGATGCGGCCAAGGTCGCCGTATGGGGCGGCTCGGCGGGCGGTCAGCTCGCTGCGCTGGCGGCGACGTCGTGTGGAGAGCAGGGTCTCGACCCGGCGCCCGCCGCGCGCGGCAGCGAGTGCGTGCAGGGCGCCGTAATCTGGTACGGCGTATTCGACTTCGCCCCGGTCGTCGCGCGCAACGGCTCGGCAGGGCCCGACAACCGCTTTCTCGGGTGCAGCAACGAGTGCGACGCCGTCGTTCGGCGCGCGAGCCCGATCGCCTACGTGACCGCGGACGATCCACCGTTTTTGTTGATCCATGGCGAAGGCGACAAGACCGTCGACGTGAGCCAGTCGCGCCTGATGGAAACCGCGCTGAAGAAAATCGGCGTGGACGTGCAAGCGATGTACATCCCGGCAGTCGATCACAGCTTCGTCGGACAAACGCCGGAGGTGACGCGCGAGGCGACGCTCGCCGCGACGAACGCGACGTTCGATTTCTTCCACCGTGTGCTCCGCGGGAGCGCGCCATGAAAACGCTCACCGTCGCGCTCTGCCTCTTCTTGCTCGCGGCCGCGCATGCCGAGCCGATTCGAACCGAGTCCGGGCTCGTGGACGGTATCGTGCTCGACTCGGGCGTGCGTGCCTGGCTCGGGATCCCGCAAGCCGCGCCGCCCGTTCGCGAGCTGCGGTGGAAGCCGCCGCAGCCGGTGCCGAAATGGAATGGTGTGCTCCACGCGGAACGTGCGGCGCCGATGTGCTTGCAACCTCTGCGCACGCGCACGATGAATCACTACTTCGGCAACGAGGCGATCAGCGAGGACTGCCTGTATCTGAACGTGTGGGCTCCGCGCAGCGGCGAGAAGCTACCCGTGATCGTGTGGATCTACGGCGGCGGCTTCAACGTGGGCTCGGCCAGCATGGCGAATTACTCCGGCGCGAACCTCGCGGCAAGCGGCGTCGTGCGCGTGAACCTCTCGTATCGGCTTGGCGCGCTCGGGTTTCTCGCTCATCCGGAGCTCACGGCCGAATCGGGCTACGGCGGCTCCGGCAATTACGGCCTCATGGACTTGATCGCCGGTCTGCAGTGGGTGCAGAGGAATATCGCGGCGTTCGGCGGCGATCCCGCCAACGTCACGATCGCCGGGCAATCGGCCGGCTCGATGGCGGTCGCGTTGCTGCAAGCAAGCCCCGAAGCAAAAGGCCTGTTCCACAAGGTCGTCGGCATGAGCGGGAGCCCGTTCAGCGAACCGCTCACGGCCGTCGCGCTCGCGGAGGCGGAGAGCACGGGGCTCACGCTGCAGCACTCGCTGGGCGTGCATTCGATCGAGGACCTGCGCGACATCGGTGGCGACAAGATCGCGGCCGCCTTGCCTCGCGCGCCCATCGTCCTCGACGGCCGTTACGTGATCGGCGCGCAGCGTGCGTTCGAGCAGGGGCTACACAGCGACGTTCCCGTGATGCTGGGCTTCACGCGCGACGAGTCGTTCGGCTCGCTGGGCCCCGTGGCGAGCGTGGCCGAGCTCGAAGCGGCAGTGCGCCGCACGTTTCCGCGCACGGCCGACGCCGTGCTCGCCGCGTACCGTGCCACGGACGCCGCGAGCGCGCGTCGCGCGGCTGCGGACATCGGCCGCGACATGTCCGTAGGCGCGCAGATGGCGAATTGGGCTCGTGCGCAAGCGAAGTACAGCCGTTCGCCCGCGTACGCTTATTTCTTCTCGCGGCGCCAACCGTACGCGCCCGGAATCACGTTCATCGATCACGATCCCGCGACCGCCGGCGCGTATCACTCGGCCGAGATTCCGTACTTCCTGAAGACGCGTGAATCGCTGAACCTGTTCCGCCAGACGCGCATCTGGGAGGATGTGGACGTTGCGCTCGAGGAGGACATGACGTCGCTGCTGCTCTCGTTCGCGCGCGACGGCGAGCCGCGCTCGAAGCGCGTTCCGCGTTGGCCCGCGTTCGATGCCGCGCAACCGCGCGTCGTGTCTCTCGGCGTGGAGGTACAGGTGCAGGATTGGCCGAACTACGCGGCGCTCGGTGCGCTGACCGGGCCCGTTTCGGCCGCCGCGCCGGCGCCGAGCACGCGGCCGCGCGATTGACCCGCACCTCCCGATGAAACCGACTCGCGCCCGCCTCGGCGTTCTCGCGCTCATCACGTTCGCGACGATGTTGAACTACGTCGATCGCTCCGTGATGGGCGTGGCGCAGCCGTCGCTCGTGCGCGAGCTCGCGATCGGCCCCGAGATGATGGGACTGATCTTCTCGGCGTTCTCGTGGACCTACGCGTTCGCGCAAATCCCGGGAGGGCTCGTGCTCGACCGGCTCGGCGCGCGGCTCACGTACACGCTCTCGCTCGGCTTCTGGTCGCTCGCGACGCTGCTGCACGGCCTCATGTCGAGCGTCGCCGGGTTGTTCTCGGCACGACTCGCGTTGGGTCTGGCCGAGGCGCCGTGCTTTCCCACGAACAGCCGCATCCTGTCGACGTGGTTCCCGCAAACGGAGAGGGCGCGCGCGAACAGCGTCTATGCGGTCGGCCAGTACGTGGGCCTCGGGTTCATGATCCCGGTGCTCACGTACATCGTTGCGGCGTTCGGTTGGCGGTCACTGTTCTTCATCTTCGGCGCACTAGGCCTCGTCTATGCCGTGATTTGGCACGCGGCTTATCGCGAACCGCACGAAAGCAAACGCGCGAACGAGGCCGAGCTCGACTATATCGCCGCGGGCGGCGGGCTCGCGGGCCAGGGTAACCGCTTCGCATTGAGCTGGGCGGCCGTGAAGGCGCTGCTCAGCACGCGTCAAATCGTAGGCGCGTCGATCGGGCAGTTCTGCGGCAACTCGACGCTCGTGTTCTTCCTGACGTGGTTCCCGAGTTATCTCGCCACCGAGCGCGGCATGGATTGGCTCCAATCGGGGTTCGCGGCTTCGTTGCCGTACATCGGAGCTTCGGTGGGCGTGCTCTTCGGCGGCGTGGTGTCGGATGGAATCATTCGACGCACGGGATCGGCGACGCTCGGGCGCAAGATCCCCATCGTCGCCGGCTTACTGCTGACCTCGACGATGATTCTCGCGAACTTCACGGCGAGCAACGCGCTCGTCGTGGCGATCATGTCCGTCGCGTTCTTCGGCCAGGGCATGGCCAATCTCGGCTGGACGTTGATCTCAGACGTCGCGCCGAAACAGCTCATGGGCCTCACGGGCGGCATCTTCAATCTCTGCGCGAACCTCGCCGGCATCGTCACGCCGCTCGTGATCGGCTTCGTGCTGGGGGCGACGGGCAGCTTCTACGGCGCCCTCACGTACATCGCGGCGCTGGGCGTCGTCGGCGCGGCCGCGTACGTGTTCATCCTCGGTGAGGTCCGGCGGGTCGAGATCGCCGCGATTTAGCCTCTTCCGATTGACATGTACCAGTTGGTACATGTAAATAACCAGTTCGTACACAAGGTGTACCAAAACTAGGGGGAACTCCGATGAGCTCGACCGTCGGTAACACGCTTCGTTCATCCGTCTTGGCCGCACTCGGCGCCGGCGCCGGCTTTCAAGCCGGTGCGCAAGACGCAAGCAATCCAGCGCTCACAGAGGAAATCGTCGTAACGGGCTCGACGCTGCGCGGCGTTGCGCCGGTCGGCTCGAATCTCGTGACCGTGGGCCGCGAGGAAATCGAGGACACCAGCGCTCAGACCGTGCAGCAGTTGCTGAAGACGGTGCCGTCCGTCGTCGGTCTGCAAACCGCGGGGCAAGCCGCGTACGGCAGCTTCGATGGAGCCGGCACGAACGCGCCGACGATTCACGGTTTGGGCGCGTCCGCCTCGAACAGCACGTTGATTCTGCTGAACGGACATCGCATGCCGGTGTCCGGCATCAACCACGTGCTCGCCGATCCGAACATCGTCGCCCCGCTCGCACTCGAGCGAATCGAGGTGCTCGCCGACGGTGCATCGTCGGTCTACGGCTCGGACGCGCTCGCGGGCGTGGTGAATTTCATCACGCGCCGCAACGTCGAGGGCGTCGAAGCCACCGTGCAGACCGGTTTTGGTGACAGCTACGAAACCGTCAACGCTGGCATTCTGGGCGGCATACGGTGGGACGACGGCTCGCTGCTCGTCTCGTACAACCATTCCGACCGCGACAACCTCGAGGCCGTCGATCGAGATTACGTGCGCGCGGATCAAACGCCGCGCGGCGGCAGAAATTTCACGTCGAACCGCTGCGGTCCCGCGAGCATCACCGTGGCGCCGGCCGCAGGGCAGGCGGCGCTCACGTACTACACGCCGTACACGGCGCCGAACGTGATCGCGGGCGATTGCGATCCTTCGTTTCACGCCGATCTGCTCGGGAGCGAGCAGCGCAACAGCCTGTTCGCGAGCATCCAGCAGGACATCGGCGAACGGCTCACGCTGACGGGAGACTTCATCTATTCCGAGCGCGAGAACGACCAAGCCGTGCCGCGCGGCAATGCGACCGCAACGATGTTCGGTCCGGGCGCCGCGAACGCGGCACAAATCAATCCGTTCTTCCGTTTGCCGACCGGAGTCGCAGCGGGGACCTCGGCGATCGCCGTGAACTTCAGCGGCGACGCGCTTCTTGGCCCCGGCGCGCACATCAAGAGCACGGTCGATACGACGTACGGCCGCTTCGACGCCGAGTACGACTTGAGCGAGAAATGGTCGCTCAATGCCGGCTACCTCGTGGGCCTCGACTCCGCGCGCCAACAGAACTTCGGCCAGCTGTGCGGCTCGTGCTTCAACCTTGCGATCAACGGAACGACGAACGGCGGCGGCAGCACGACCGCGCCGTCGATACCGGGGCAGTCGACCGTGGTGCTCAACACGCCGCTGACGGCCGCGAACTCGCTGGATCCGTTCGGCGGCGGCACCTCGGCCGCCGTGTTGAGCGCGCTCACGGACTCCGGACAGATCCAAGTCGGCGACCAGACGATTCGGAATATGTACTTCGGCTTCAGCGGCGACGTGTTCTCGATGCGCGGCGGTGACGCGCAGCTCGGCATCGGCGGCGAGCTCATCGACTACAAGCTCGATCAAGACATCGTGCGGCCGAACAACACGGGTCCGGCTTCCACGGGCTCGGCACAGCTGTTCATCCCCTACGAACGCGACGTGAAGTCCGCGTACGCCGAGCTCTATCTGCCGTTCGTCGGCCCCGACCAAGATGTGCCCGGCATCCGCAGCTTCGCGGTCAACCTGTCGACGCGCTACGACGAGTACAGCGACGTTGGCTCCACGACGAACCCGAAGATCGCGCTGAACTGGGAAATCATCGACGCGTTGATGATCCGCGCGAATTATGCGGAGGCATTCGTCGCACCGGCTCTCACGAGCCGCGGCTCGAACTCGGTCGGCCTCACCGGCGAGTCGGGATTCTCGGGCGTCTCGGGACAGGGGTTGCCGGGCGGTCCGCCGACGTTCTCGACGGCGAGCTTCCCGTCGGCGATCGGCATTCCGGGTTGCCAGGCGGGATCGACCACGTGCACGTTGAACAACGTCACGGGTCTGCTCCTCACGGGCGGTAACGGCACGTTGCAGCCGCAGACCGGCAAGACGTGGAGCCTCGGTCTGGACATCACGCCGGCGGAAGTCTCCGGTCTGCGCGTGAGCCTCACGTATTGGCACAACGAGCTGCGCGGCGGCATCACGGCGCCCGTTCCGTCGCTGGCGTTGGGCTCTGCTGACTTGAGCTATTTGATCCAGTTCTACCCTGCGGGCGCGACGCCCGCGGACATCGCGGCCGCGAGCGCGGGCTTGCCGCAGACCGGCGCCCTGAACGCCGCCACGTACTTCATCTACAACTACCAGCAGCGCAACGTCTTGAACCTCGACGTGGAAGGCATCGATCTCGGCGCCAATTACGACTTCGACACCGACGCGGGTCTGTTCCGAGTCGGTGCGGTGTGGACGCACAAGACGACGTTCGACCAATTCTTCGGAGCCACCGGCACGAGCTTCAGCGTTCTCGGCACTGCGGGATTCAACACGACGTTCCCCTCTGTCGAGGACGAAGGGCGCTTCACCTTCGGCTACGAGCGCGAGTCCTTCGGGGCGATGTTGTTCTTCAACTATCTCGGCGCGTACAAGAACTGGAGCGGCACCGCGGCATCGCAGCCGGTGCGCGTGAACGGATTGCCGAGCGGCGAGGGCGGCGACCCGGTCGACTCGTTCATGACGGTGGACCTGAACCTGTCGTACCAGCTGCGCGACATCCAGTTCTTCTTGGATGCGACGAATCTGCTCGACGAAGATCCGCCGCAGTACAACGCATTCGCGATCGGCGGGAACAACGGCGTTGGCGTCGCGGGGTATGATCCCATCAACGCAGGGCCGTTGGGCCGTGTGATGACGCTCGGTGTGCGTGCCCGATTCTAGTGACCACCGGCTCCGCGATGCCCAAGCCCTGTCGAGGTTCGGTTTGTCTCGCTCCAATGCAACGCAAGTTCCGCAGGGCTCGGTTCGCGCCGGCCTCATCGGGCGCCAGATAGGCGCTTCGCGGTCGCCGTGGCTGCACGAGCGCGAGGCGCAGGCGCAGGGTCTCGCGCTCAGCTACACGCTGTTCGACTTCGCGGCGTTGGGAAAGGACGAGTCGGATCTCGCAGCGCAGCTCGGTGCCGCGGAGGAGGCCGGCTTCGCCGGCGTCAACGTCACGTATCCATACAAGCAAGCCGTCATCGCGTTGCTCGACGAGCTATCGCCGGAAGCCGAGCGCATCGGCGCCGTCAACACGGTGAAGTTTGCCTCCGGCAAACGCGTTGGACACAACACGGATGTCGTCGGGTTCGCGGAGAGCATGCGTAGGGGATTGCCCAACGCTTCGCTGGATCGAGTTCTGCAGATCGGCGCGGGTGGCGGCGGTGCCGCCACGGCACAAGCGCTGCTCGAGCTCGGCGTTCGCCTGCTGCTCGTGTGCGATCAGGATGCGGAGCGAGCGACGACGCTCGCGCGCAGGCTGCAGGACGGCTCGAACGCCCGCCGCGCCGTCGCGATCGAGGATCCATTGGCCGTCATCGACTCCGTCGACGGCGTCGTCAATGCAACGCCGATGGGCATGGCCGCGAATCCGCAGGCGCCGATCGATACGTCGAAGCTGTTATCGAGACAGTGGGTCGCGGACATCGTGTACTTCCCCATCGAGACCGAGCTCTTGCGCGCCGCTCGCGCTCGCGGCTGCGCGACGCTCGACGGCAGCCGCATGGCGGTGTATCAGGCGGCCTCGGCGTTCGAGATCTTCACGGGCCGGCAGGCCGACCGGGCGCGGATGCTCAAGAGCTTCCTGGAATTTCGTTAGCTAATGGCGTGGCCGCGTGGGCTCGAGACGCGCACGCGTCGCCTCGATCTCGCCAGCCGGCGAGAGCACGTACTGACGTAGCCGCCAGCCGATGTAGAAGCTGCCCGTCTCGCTCGGGTTTTCCGTCACGTTGATGTCTTCGGGTTTCACGCTCTCGTGCACGTGATTCTCGAGAAGCTCCGCGATGGTGCGCTTTTCGGCTGCGTAGATGACGTCCATGTGCCCCTCCAAATCCTGGTGAGCTTGGCCGCAGTTTGGGCGGCTGCGGCTTAACGATCGCTGAAGGCCAGAAACCGCTCACCGTAAGGGCTGCCGGCCGCGAGCCGGGTTATGTCTACCTTGAGGGTCGAGCGCTCCTAAGACTAACGCTGGGTCGTGCGAAAGAGCTGTCGTCGGATAGGCATGCTTGCGGTCGGGCTGCTCCTACAATCGGCCGCGGCGCACGCCGCGACGGTGCTCATCACGGGCGCCAATTCCGGTATCGGGCTCGAGTTCACGAAACAGTACGCGGCCACGGGCTGGGACGTGATCGCGACGCATCGTCGCGACGAGATACCCGAGAGCTTGCGCGAAGTCATCGCGCAATATCCGAACGTGCGTGCCGAGCGCATGGACGTCACGAGTCGCGATCAGATCTACGCGTTGGCCGAGAAGCTAAGGGATGAAGCGATCGACATCCTGCTCAACAACGCGGGGCTGTTCTTGATCGGTGCGGACTGGCATGAGAACGCGGAGTCGGAAGGCCAAGCGTTCGGCACGTTCGACTGGGACCAGTTCGACGCGTTCGTCGCCACCAACATCCGCGGGCCGATCATGATCGCGGAAGCGTTCGTCGATCACGTGAGAGCCAGCGTGACGCGCGCGAAGGCGGGCCGTGTATGCGTGTGTATCTCCGCAGGAGATCGTCAGGGTGGCCGACAAGTTTGGGGTGATCGTCAGGTAACCGGACGATCGGGCTGTGATCGTCCGCAGCCCTGACGGGCTCGCTAGTTACTCGCGCGTTCGGCCGCGATCGCGCGCGTGAGCGCCCACGCTCCGTCGGGCTTGCGTTGGTACACGTGCACGTACGTGCCGGCTAAATCGCGACTCTCGCCGCCGCTCCTGGGCGTGAGCCTCATCGTGAACGACCCGCGCTGCACCGCGAGATCGCCGTCGACGAGCGTCTCTTCCGGCAGCCAAGCTTCTTCGTCTTGCCATTGCTCGAGAAAGCGCTGATTCGCAGCCTCGAGTTGTGCCTTTCCCTGTATCGCGTTGCCGCCGATGATGGCGACGTAGCTCTCGTCGGTGAGCTCGTTGAGCCTCGCCCAATCGCCCGCATTCAGCGCGCTCAACATCCTCGCGTTGACTTCCCCGATCGCGGCGATGTCGGCCGCCACTTCGGGCGGTGGATTGCAGGCCGCCACGAGAACGGCGCTGGCCGCGAGCAGGATCAGGCGCGCGTGCTGCACGGTGAACCCCCAGAAAAATGCGCTGCGAACCGGAGTCGATTTCACCACGCCGGTTTCGCCGCGGGCAACACTCCGTCGAGCACGCTCTAAGTGCGAGGCGTCGCCTAGCTCTACGCGGCCGCGGCGCGCAAACGCAGACCGAGTGCTTTGGCGACCCGCAGAACGGTGTCGAGGCTCGGGTTCCCCGTGTCGCTCAAGGCCTTGTACAAACTCTCGCGACTCAAGCCCGTGTCACGCGCCACCTGCGCCATGCCGCTTGCGCGGGCGACGTCGCCGAGTGCGCGTGCGATGCCGGCTGAATCCTCGGGTGCATCTGTTAGCCACGCATCGAGATAGGCAACCATTTCCTCGCGCGTGCGCAGCTGCTTGGCAACATCATACGGATATGTCTTCGTCTTGCCGCGGATAAACGCTTTGCGTTTTCTTCTGACCTTCATAGTCGTCTCACCAAGGTGAAAGCGGTCTGGATGCCGCGCGGTTGAGTGGCCTTGTCCCCACCGCAGAGCATGACGAATTCTTCTCTGCGCTTGACGTAGTACACGCGGTAGCCGGGACCGAAGTCCATCTTCAGCTCACATATCCCGCCAGGGAGTCGTCGATACCGCCCGGGATGCCCGTGCAAGAGTCGATCGACCCGGAATTGACTTCGCGTCTTCGTAACGACATCGTCGATGGAATCGATCCAATCCCAATAGACGACAGTAAACCGAGCTCGCATCGAATGTAGCCTATGGGATACATATGGTCAACCGCGTTAGTGTGCTGTGCGTGGTGGTTCGGATCGGCTCGCAAATCCGGGGGAACTGCTGAGAAACTCGCGCGCGGAAAGCATACCGGCGCGACGGGCGCCTAGTGCGCGAAAGTAGTCGGAGGCGCGTGCGCGCTATCGCGGTGCCGGTGCTCCGGGGCCGCCTTGGGCCGCCGGCTGACCGCCGACACCGAGGCCGCCCTGCACGGGCCGGCGCTCGCGGATGATGCCCTTCGCTCGATCCTCCGCGAGCGCTTTGTCCTCGGCGCGCTCTGCGCCGAGCGACAGCGCGAGCGCGTAGTTGCCCTCGTGGCAGTCGTAGGGCAGCAGCTCTCCGCCGTCGAGCGGCGTGAGCGGATACGACATCGTGAACGGCCGCGCGTAAGTGACAGGATCGTCCACGGTCATCTGGTACTGCACCATGTCGTCGCCCACGCGCTTGAAGCGTTCGGTGAGCTTCATCTGCGCGCTGTGACGATTGCCGTTGCCGTTGACGCCGATGGCAGTCCGGTCCGTGAGGTTCGTGGTCTCGACCACGAGCTCGTCGCCTTCCCAATGCGCGCGCGAGTCGCCGAGATACTGCTGTATCGCTTGGTTGATGTGCGGCCGACCGTCGGTATAGAGGAGACGAGTGTCGTGAATCATTTCGTACGTGATCGCGACGACGCCGGGCCCCTGCACGATGCGCGTGCCGTTGCCGTAGATCACGCGCAGCGCCGAGCCGGCGATACCGCGCGTGATGCAGCGCTCGTAACCCGAGAAGTCGGTGTAACTGTCGAGCGGCCCGTTGCCGTACGTGCCGCGCGGCATCGGCCGCTTCACGCCTTCCTCTGTGAACGCCGGCAGCTTGCCGTCGGGCGGGTCGACGATCAACGACGTCTGCGGAAGCGCGCGGCGCGCAAAGTCGCCGCGGAAGCTGCTGGTCGCCTCGTTCTCCGCCTGCTGGACGCCGCGTGCCACTTGTTCGTCCCGCTCCGCTTGCTCCTGCTCGGTTCGGTACAGCCGATCGCCGAACTGGTCCGGCCGCGACATCGGAATACCTGCGTTGTCGTCGCTGGACCAGACGCCCTGCAAGTCGGGGTCGCCCCATGATGTGCGCGGCGTGGTGTACGCGGGCGCGGCTTTGTCGCCGAAGGCGGTGATCACGAGCGGTGGAGCCGCGTGCTCCTGACCTGCAGTGGGATGCGGCGTGAGAACGGCCGCGGCAATGAACACTGCGAGAGTGCTGACGGACCCGAGCAGTCGGGTTGCCATTGCGGGCTCCTGGTCGGTGTGTCGTTGGTTAGGGATGATAGCCCCATCGCGCGCAGTTCAAGCAAGAGGCGGTGTTCCTGTTTGCAGAGCACCGGGGCGAGGGCCAAGCGTCGGTACCGGGGCGTCTATACTATGCCTAGCTCGAATCCCGAAGGGGCAGAAGGTGAGCACGGCATCCCGGATCGAATGGACCGAGCAGACGTGGAACCCGACGACGGGTTGCACGAAGGTCTCCGATGGTTGCCGCAATTGCTACGCCGAAGTCATGGCGCGCCGATTGCACGCGATCGGCGTCGCGGGTTACGAGAATAACTTTCGCCTAACTCTGCAGCCTTCGCGGCTGTCACAGCCGTTACATCGACGACAGCCAACGCTCTACTTCGTGAACTCCATGTCGGACCTGTTTCATCGCGACGTCCCCGACGCGTTTCTTGATCGCGTGTTCGACGTCATTCGATCAACGCCTCAGCACACATATCAGATCCTTACGAAGCGGGCGAAGCGGTTGCCGCGCTACTTCTCAGACCGCGAGTGTCCTCCAAACGCGTGGCTGGGTGTGACAGTTGAAAACCGCCGCAGCGGGTTGCCTCGAGTTGACGAACTGCGACGCACCCCGGCGCGTGTCAAGTTTCTCTCCGTTGAACCACTCCTAGAGGATCTCGGCCAACTGAACTTGTGCGGTATCGATTGGGTGATCGTCGGCGGCGAGTCCGGCCATCAGGCTCGACCGATGCGCGCGAACTGGGCGCGCAGCGTCCGACACCAATGCGTTTCCGCGGGCGTAGCATTCTTCTTCAAGCAGTGGGGCAGGTTCGGCGAAGACGGTGTGAGTCGCAGCAAGGGCCGCAACGGTCGCAAACTCGACGGGCGCGTTTACGATGCGATGCCCGGGCTAGCCTAGAACCCATCGAAGCCCGTTTGGGGCGTGTCGTATTTCAGTACGAGACGCCAAAACTTCGTCGCAAGATCATCCGAAGCGATCAGCATCAGCCAGTAGAGATCGCGATTCACACTGTTTCGAATCGGCTGGAGGTCCGCGGCGGCACTCATCCCTGTCCCGCGGATCAACTCCTTCCAGAAGTTGATCGCTGCGCGCCGGCCTTCCTCGTCCGTCGCAGCAGCTGGAATGCGTTCTCTCCATCCAGGCGCGAAGTCATCGAACTCGCCGCGGACGCCGCTCAACTCCGCGCGGTAGTTGCGGAAGAGATCCATCGCGCTCACGTGCGCGAGTATGTCGAGATGGCGAAGCGTGCTCGCCAACGATCGCAGCAGCTCGAAGCTCAGAGCTCCGAGGCTGAACGGATCGAGAAAGGCGATGTGCAGACCGTGCGGACTGATGTGCTTTGATACTTGGTGAGCCGCTTCGACGGCCGTGCCTTCTAGTTCAACAACCGGCGCGCCGGCGCGAGCTAGGCGCGCAGCACAGGCTTTGCGCAGCACGGGATCCTTGTCGGCGATGAGCATCTTTGTGAACGGTACGCCGTCTTCAATAGACGACTTCCAAGCGACGATCGCTGACCCGTCGACAAAGCGCGTTGTGTCACTGACGATGCCCATGCCGGCACCGCAAAAGAGATCGATGTATGCCGCGCCGGTCTGTCGCGGATCCTTCACCCACTTGCGCCGCGCGCGCGACTGAAATCTTAGGTAGTCGCGCAGGATCTTGTGTTTGTCGTCTACCCACGGCCCCACTTCGGGCGCCGGCAAACCATCGGGGCCGATCGCAGGTTTTTTCTTCGCCAAGGGTTATCTCAGCTCTTCTTGTTGTAGAGGCAAAATATACCGAATTCGGGTAGATAGCCCACGCCTGGCGGGTTATGACAACCGCCATATGGCGGGTTGATTGCGATGTCGGCGCGAGGCGAGTCTTACGTTGCGGTTGATGCTCTAGCCGCTGCGTTCGCGCCCTTGCGCTAGCAAGTCCCGAAACTGACATACGTGCGCGTTTCTGGGACGCTTCAACGGTTACCTATTGCCGCGCCGGGCTTCGAAAACAGGGAGTTAGCCAGCTCGTCGAGTTGGCATGGCCGTTGCTCTGCCTCTCAATCAAAGCTCGTGCTTGGGCAGGGGACGCGCCACCAATGATCACCACGTTCTTCCGCAATATCCGCCACGCGCTCCGCGTCCTCGCACGCGCCCCCGGCTTCTCCTTAACCGCCATCGCCACGCTCGCGCTCGGCATCGGCGCCGCGACCGCGATGTTCACGATCGTGAACAGCGTACTGTTGCGTCCGCTGCCATTTGCAGACGCCAATCGCGTGGCCGCCGTCTGGACGCGCTACGAAGCGTCGAGCGGCTACGACTTCCCGCAATTCCCGCTCTCCGGTCCGGAGTTCGTCGACTATCGCGAGCAGACGCGCGCGCTCGAAGAGGTTGCCGCGTACAACCGGGGCGGCGTGACTTTCGCGACTGACGATGCCGCGATGGAGCCGATCCGCGGGTTCCAACTCGTCGGCACGGCGAACTTGTTCACGACGCTCGGCGTGCAACCCGCCCTGGGGCGAACGTTTCGCGAAGGTGAGGATCAACCCGGCGCGCCGTGCGTCGTCGTGTTGGGTCACGGCGTATGGCTCGACGCGTTCGGCGGCGACCCGAGTGCTGTCGGTCGCAACGTGCGCTTGGACGGCGCGCCGTGCGAGGTCATCGGCATCATGCCGGCGGGCTTCGCGTTCCCGGACGCGGGTGCGCGTTGGTGGCGCAACGCGATCGTGGATCCCGCGAACCCCATATGGGGTGAGCGCCAGAGCCACAACTGGGTGGCGGTCGGGCGGCTCGCGCCCGGCGTCACGTTCGACGAGGCGAGCGCCGAGGCCCGCACGTTGGCAGCGAGCTGGCGAGAGACCTACGACCACTACGAAGGTCACTACATTTTCCTGCGCCCGTTCATGGACGAGATCGTCGGCGCCGTTCGGCCGCAGCTCGCGATGCTGCTCGGCGCCGTGGGTCTCGTGCTGCTCGTGATCTGCGCGAACCTCGCGAGCTTGTTGCTCGCGCGTGGTGAGGGTCGTCGCCGTGAGCTCGCGGTGCGTCTCGCGCTCGGCGCAGGACGCGCGCGCCTCGTCGGGCACATGCTCACGGAGAGCGTGTTGCTCGCGCTCGCGGGCGGCGTGCTCGGCGTCACCGCCGCCATCGCATTCCTCGACGGCTTGCTGCGCCTCTATCCCGGCACGCTGCCGCGCGCAGAGGTGATCGCCCTCGACTGGCGCGCACTCGCGTTCGCCACGGCGATCACGGGCGTCACCGCGTTGTTGTTCGGGCTGCTGCCCGCGCTGCGCGCGAGCTCAGCGTCGCCGCAGACCGCGTTGCACGCGCAGACGCGCGGCGTCAAAGGCGGCGGGTCTCGCTTGATGCGCGCGTTCGTTGTCGCAGAGGTTGCGCTCAGCGTGATGCTCGTCGCCGGCGCCGGCCTGCTGCTGCGCAGCTACGAGAACATTCGCACCGTGGATCTCGGCCTGAACCCCGAGGGTGTGTACACGGTGTCGCAAGCGTTGCCGGGGTCGACTTATCCGGCCTCAGCGGACGTGCGCAACTTTTATGCGTCGCTGCTCGAGAGAATCGCCGCGCTGCCGGGCGTGGAAGCGGCGGGCGCGATCTCGGCGCTTCCGCTGCAAGGCTCGTACGGCGGGCTCAACAATTTCCTCATCGAAGGCCGCCCCGAGCCCGCGCAGGGTGAGCTGAGCTGGAACGCCGGCGAGGTGCTGGCGACGCCGGGCTACTTCGAAGCGATGGGGATTCCCGTGGTCGCGGGCCGGCCGATCGAGGCGCGGGATCAGCGCGACGCTCCGTGGGTGGCCGTGATCAACGAAGAGGCCGCGCGGCTCTATTGGCCGAACGAGAGTCCACTCGGCCGGCGTATTCGCTACGAAAACCTGCAGAACCAGGACGCCCCGCCGCTGTGGATCACGATCGTGGGTGTCGTGAAGAACACGCTGGCAGAGGGCGCACAGGGCGTACAGCGGCCGCAGATTTTTACGGCGCACGCGCAGATGCCGCGCGACTTCGGTGGCCGCTTCATGGCGATCGTCGTGCGCGCGGCGGGCGATCCGCTCGCGATCGCGCCGGCCGTGAACACCACGCTGCGCGACGCGGATGCCGCGTTGCCGCGCATCGGCGGCGCGCTCATGGAAGACATCGTGAACGCAAACGTCGGTCAGCCGCGCTTCACGTCGATGCTCGCCGCATTCTTCGCCGTTGTGGCGCTCTTACTCGGCGCGCTCGGTATTCACGGCGTGCTGTCGTACGTCGTCGCGCAGCGCGTGGGCGAGCTCGGCGTGCGGCTCGCGCTCGGCGCGCGTCCCGCGGCGTTGCTCCGACTCGTCGTGGGGCAGGGCATGTGGCTCGCGTGCATCGGCGTTGCGATCGGTGTGGCCGCGGCGTTCGCCGGCGCGCGCGTGCTGCGCGGATTGTTGTACGGCGTAGGCGCGACGGATCCGATGAGCTTCGTCATCACCGTTGCGGTGCTCGGCGCCGCCGCGCTGCTCGCGTGCTATGGCCCCGCGCGTCGCGCGGCCCGCATCGACCCGATGACCGCGTTACGCGCGGAATAACTTAGCTAAGGGATGAACAACCGCCCGTCGAGCGACGACGGCACGCCCCCGCCCAGCATGAGCGTGCTGCCCTCGAGATAAACGCCGCTGCGGCTGAAGAAGCCGCCATAGTCGCGCGCGGAACGCAGATGAAATCCCGGCGGCGCCGTGAGGCTTTGCGGTTGCACGAGCGGATCGCGCACGATCATTTGCAGGATGTCCTCGACGATCTCGGAGCCCATCGTGCGCACGATCTGCAGCACCTCGGACATGCTCGTCACGCCGAGCTGGATGTGCGGGCGCAAGGGCGCCGGCGCGAGCGCGATCAAGGACCCGGCGAGTTGCGCCTGGCTCTCGCGCTGCGTGCCCGCGGGCAGGTGCATGTCGGCGTACTCGACAAGACCGGCTTGCAGAAGCGTGGCGTCGTCGAGGTAGCCGTAGTGCCCCGGCGCGTCGTCGGGTATCAGGTCGTGCGGCTGCACGAGGTACCCGAGGATGCTCGCCATCGCGCAACGCTCACCCACGTCCACGCGCTCGTCGTTGATGCGTCCCACCATCACGCGCGCGCTGCGCGGTATCGACTTGATGGCCGTGAGCGCGAGCGTCGCCAGCATCTTGCCGGCCTGTTCCTCGGTTCGGGGTTTACCCGCACGCTTGCAGGACTCGACGAGGTCGGCGATGGAGTCCGAGGCAGCGGAACGAATCTGGTCCTGCAGCTCGGGCGGCGGCTGCGTGGGGATGTCGTCGATCGAGGCGCAGATATGCTCGACGAGTTGGAATAGCACGGGTGGATCCTCCGTTCTTCGGCCGCGGATCCCCCCGCCGGCATCATAGCGCGCGCCGATCGTGGAGTGTGCTGTAGCATTCGGGTCCACCATGACGGACACATCGCTAGACAAAAAGGTCGCCCTCGTCACCGGCGGTGGGCGTGGAATCGGCAAGGGCATCGCGTTGGCGCTGGCTGCGGCCGGTTGCGACGTGGCCGTGAACTACGTGAGCCGCGAGGCCGACGCCCAGCAAACCGCCGACGCCATCAATGCGCTCAAGCGGCGTGCGCTCGTCGTGCACGGCGACGTGTCCAAGACCGCCGACGTCACGGCCATGGTCGAGTCCGTCGAAGCGGGCCTCGGGCCCATCGACATCCTCGTGAACAACGCCGGCCGCGCCGTGTTCGAGGGCATCGAGCAGATGACCGAGGCCAGCTGGAACGAGACCCTTCAAGTCAATCTCACCTCCGTGTTCTTGCTCACCCAGGCCGTTCTGCCGGGCATGCGCGCGCGGAAGTGGGGGCGGGTCATCAATCTCACGTCGGTGGCGGCGCAGGCGGGCAGCGTGATGGCGGTCCATTACTCCGCGGCGAAGGCCGGGGTGATCGCCGCGACCAAGAGCTATGCGCGGCTGCTCGCGAAGGAAGGCGTCACCGTGAACGCGATCGCGCCGGCCCTGATCGGCACCGAGATGGTCGCCTCGAACCCGCACATCAAGCCCGACATGATCCCGGTCGGCCGGTTCGGGCGGGTGGAAGAGTGCGCCGACGTGGCCGTGCTGCTGGCCCGCAACGGCTACATCACGGGCCAGACCATCTCCGTGAACGGCGGTATGTACTTCGCGGCATAGACCGGCCCAATCCCAAGCTCTCCGAAGATACGTCAAGCCGGCCGAGGAACCGGGGGCCGAAACTACCTGCCTTGGTTACAATCTCCTTCTAAATGGAGGGCGCGTGAGGACCCAGGCACTTGGAGCCATGGCGCTGGCCGGCGCGCTCGTGTCCGGCTGCGGACTCGTCGGTAACGACGGCGAGCGGCAGGCTGCCGTTGTCCGCGGGAACTGCTTCGACTGCCACAACGCGGCCGAGCAGGTCGCGGACCTCAACCTCGAGGCCCTGTCGTTCGAAGACGTGGGCGCCCATGCCGAGACCTGGGAAAAGGTCATCCGCAAGCTGCGCGCCGGGCTCATGCCGCCGGCCGACGGCGGCCCCACGCTCGACCGCGACGAGCGCGAGGAGCTCGTGGTCTGGCTCGAGGACGAGATCGACAAGACGGCGCAGCCCTATCTTCCGGCCCCGGGTCTGCATCGGCTGAACCGCACCGAGTACACGAACGCGATCCGCGATCTGCTCGCGCTCGAGGTCGACGCTACGCGCTTCCTGCCGCCCGACGACTCGAGTCACGGGTTCGACAACATGGCGGGCACGCTCACAACGTCGCCGGCATTGATGGAGGCCTATCTGTCCGCGGCCGGCAGGATCAGCCGCTTGGCCATCGGCACGGAGACTGCGCCCACGCTCGCGGCGTTCGACGCGCCGCACGACACCTCGCAGAACGGTTACATCGAAGGGCTGCCGTTCGGCACGCGCGGCGGCATGCTCATCGAGCACGAGTTCCCGGCCGACGGCAACTACGTGTTCACCGTGAAAGGAATGACGGGCTACTTCACGGCGGTGCTCGGCAACGTGAAAGGCGAGCAGCTCGAGGTCACGGTCGACGGCACGCGCGTGTATTTGTTCGACTGGGACAAGGAAATCGCCCCGAACGAAGGCAACGGCGGCCGCACGCCGGAGATCCCCATCAAGGCCGGCTTCCACCGCATTGGCGTCACGTTCATCGCCACCAGCGACCTGCCCGACACGGGCCTGAACAAATCGTTCGTGCGAACGATGAA
>Ga0315910_10001067_pt1 | contig 25728 bp, 22 predicted proteins | sample EdamamesoilMG_FD_204470 | JGI IMG/M metagenome (GOLD analysis project Ga0315910, IMG submission 204470) | Garden soil microbial communities collected in Santa Monica, California, United States - Edamame soil | ecosystem: Environmental > Terrestrial > Soil > Garden | place: USA: California... | reverse complement strand
ATGGCAATCTGCGTACCTTGATTGAGAATGGCTGCACCTCTTTGCCGGTTCTTTGTCAGACATCGGGAGCGGGGTTAGGCTGTGGTAGTTGTAAACCGGAAATACAGCGCATCATAAAAGAAGTGGATGGGGTGAAGGTGAAGGTTTAAGGGATGCTGTTCAACGGATAATCATCCGATGCCATAATTTTGATTAAAAAATATTGATGGAAATTAAAAAGAAAAGTGATTTGATCAGAACGTTTGTGAAAGGCGGAATACTTTCGCCTGCCGACATGCTGAAGATCATGGAAATTTCGCGTGCTCTGGGAAACAAGTTTGTGCATTTTGGGTCGCGTCAGGATATTATGTTTCCATCGAACGGGGCCGATGAACAGTTGCTGGATCGTTCCTTCAGTGCCATCAACCTTGATTATGAATTAGGAAGCGATCAATCAGTTTATCAGAACATCGTAAGCTCGTACGTAGCCGTGAATGTAGTGGAGACCACCAACTGGGTGAAAGAAGATACTTACCATTTTGTGATTGATAATTTTGATTACAAGCCGAAAATAAAAATCAATATTGTCGATCCGGTTCAAAGTATTGTACCCCTGCTGACAGGCGAAGTTAATTTTATTGCTTCGCGCGAAGAGAACTACTGGTACCTCTACATTCGCGATCCTCGCAAAGGCAACACGGTGGAATGCTGGCCCAGGCTTATTTTTACCCAGGACATAGCGCGCGTATCGAAAGCACTCGAAGAGCTTATCCTGAATTTTCAACCCTTTGGTATCGATGAGTTGTTTGTTATTCTTCAGGGAAAGATGCGCATTAACTATCGCACCATGACGGAGAAATTAAAATTCTCCAGCAACACCATTCCCTACTATGAAGGCTTGAACGCCATGTTAAACAACCAACATTGGCTTGGTTTGTATTGGCGCAATAATCAATACGATATTGATTTTATGACAGCATCGTGCCGGTTGTGCCAGGAAACAAACATTGGCAAGATCAACATCATTCCGTGGAAGGTTTTCATTATTAAAGGTATCAAAGCTTCCGACCGTATTCGGTGGGAAAAGCTGATGGGAAAATTTGGCATCAACGAGCGGCATTCGTCACTGGAGCTGAACTGGCATTTGCCCGTTATTGATAATGAAGCGCTGGAGTTGAAACGTTTTCTTGTACGCGAGCTGGATCATCAGGACATCAGCACCCACGGACTCACTTTTACCATCAAGATGAAGCGCGACATGTTTTTGTTTACGTCCATCGTGATCGAGAAAAGTGTGGACAATGAAACTGGTGACCGCTATACGGTTTTGTACGCTAAGAATTTCAATCCTACCAACATCACCTACCTTACCTATGCGCGTGAGGTGAAGAAAGAAATACTGCCGGCTTTACTGATCGAGTTAAGCAAGATGTACTACCGGCAACTCAACCCGGTGCGTGACGAAAACAAGGATAAGGCAAAAGAAGAGAAAGCTGCCAGTGCGGCTACCAGTTATCAATGCAGCAATTGTCTTTCGATATACGACAAACGTTATGGCGACACCCTGGCCAACATTGCGCCCGGCACCGCCTTCGAAGCGCTACCCGATTCATATAAATGCCACGTATGCGACAGCCCGAAGAAATATTTTGTGGCTATGAAAGAAGTACGGTTGGAGCCGTAGTACCTTGCAATATTTGCCCTGCGGTACTACCTTCGATTGCTTATAGGGAGTTGTTAGGCGAAATGTTTTCTAATACCTGGCGGATAACATTCGACTGAAGCATGATTTGGCTCTGCGACTTCCATTGATATAATTTGACGATGAAGGTTCAATCACTATTTAGGAGGGTTCCGACTGAGAATGACTCTTTTTGGCGGATACTAAAATGGTGGGAGCTAAGAAGAGTTCCCTTTAACGTTTTTGTATTAGCCTTTATCATTTTTGAATACGGTTTGATCGGCTGGATATTTGAAATACCTGGAGGAGGATCACCGCTGATTCTATATTTGTTAATGTTTGCAGGGCTTGTTGGCTTAAATCTATTATATATGGTATTCTACGTAGTTGACATTATATCGATAAATAGAAGTTTACCATTGATTCAACGATTTCGACAAGACCTATTTCTAATCTCACTTATAACTCCTTGTATACTGTTCACGGTAGGATTAACTTTATTAGTGATTAACGGACTAGTCAACGGATACTTCTGACTAAAGGAATTAATTGAGAGAAGAAAATACTTCAGTCGCAGCAACGCATCAGCCCTGGTAGGCTGCATTTCTCTGTTCAACTGAACCGATTGCTAATATGTGGTGATGCTAGCCTCGAAGAATCAAATTCCCGATGTACATCAGAAGATATTGTAAAATTGATATTGTACAACTACCTTCATATGCGGAAGAACTTGAGAGCATTTTGCTGCAGAAATTGAAGTGATAGAGGATATTTCAGGGAAGGATAGTTGTATTGCATCTTTTTTGACACCCCAGCCATAATCGTTATTTTAGCAATATCACATTTGTAACCTTATGAACAAAGACATCAAAGCCTATAATGCAAAGCAATTGGCCAGTGATAAGGAACTATGCAACCTGCTGGCCTCGATTATTGACGAGGCGTTAGTTGAAGCGGAGAGTAAAGTATGGCATGCGCACCCGGTTTGGTTTCTGGAAGGCAACCCGATTGTGGGCTACAGTAAACAAAAGCCCGGCATACGCCTGATGTTTTGGAGCGGTGCTGATTTTGAAGAAGAAGCGCTGAATGTTGTGGGCAAAAAATTCAAGGATGCCTCTATCTTTTACAATGAAGCTGCCGATGTAAATGAAAAAAAGCTGCAGCGATGGCTGAAGAAATCAAAGAATATTCAGTGGGATTACAAAAATATTGTAAAACGAAAAGGTGTTCTTGAACGGCTGAAGTAATTAACACTTTATCTTCCCTTTACACCGACCTTACCAGTTCCTCGCGATACTTCGTCAGAATGCTTGACTTGGAAAGGAAGCCCAGGTACTTGTCGTTCTTAATAACAGGCAAGTTCCATTGTTTGGTGTCGTCAAATTTTTTCAGGATAGCGTGCAGGCTTTCGTCAGGATTGATGGTAGCCGGGGGTAACATCATCAGATCTTTTACAAAGGTTGTCTGATAGATGTCGTGCTTGAACATGATATTGCGTACATCGTCAAGCGAAATCAAGCCCACCAGTTCTTCACCTTGTAGCACCGGAAAGATATTTCGCTGTGCGCCCGAAATTACTTTTACCAATTCTTGTAAAGATGCCTGCGGACCAATGGATGAAAAGTTGGTTTCAATCAGAGACGAAAGGTCCAGTCGGCTTAGCAGATTCTTGTCGCGGTCTTCCACTGGTGATTTCAACAGCGCAGAAAGTCTTTTACCCTCCATGGAGAGCGGTTCAATGTAATGCGCTACGGTTACACTGATGGCCGAAACAATCATGAGTGGAATCATAAGTTCATAACCTCCGGTAATTTCAGCAATAAGGAATATGGCGGTTAGCGGTGCGTAGAATACGCCACTTAAAATACCGGCCATGGCAACCAGTGTAAAATTGGTTTCCGGAATTTTCGCGATGCCGGTTAAGTTAACAATGCGCGCAAAGACAAATCCCAGGTATGCGCCCATGAATAGTGATGGTCCGAAGCTTCCACCATTGCCACCACTGCCGATGGTTAGTGCAGCAGCAATACATTTAAGAAGGGCCAGGCCCCCAAGGAATAGGAGCAATGAATATTCGGAGTTGATCAGGTCGTGAATAATACTATTCTGGGTAAGTATTTCGGGTTTAAGATCAGAAAGTGTTTTGATGGTTTCGTAACCTTCACCAAACAAAGGCGGAAACAACATCAGCAGCAACATCAGCAAAACACCTCCCACCAGCAATCGAATAGTAAGATTGGAAATGGTTTTCATTTTGGTTTCGACCCACGTGAACGATCGCGCAAAGTAGAGTGAAAGCAGACCCGTGAGGATACCCAGCAAAATGTAGAACGGAACGTTGTGGTAGTTGAACGGCTGCTGAAGGCTGAATGTGAGGATGACACCTTCGGCCAGAATGATTTTTGAAAGTAAGGCACCACAGGCCGCGGAGATGATGAGCGGAATAAAGGCTGATGCACTTACATCAGTGAGCAGTACCTCCACCGCAAACAACACACCAGCAATGGGCGCATTGAAGGCAGCTGAAATTCCGGCAGCGGCACCACAGGCCAGGAGTATGGTTCGCTCTTTATACGAGAGTTGATAGGTGCGACCATAATTGGAGCCTATCGCAGAGCCGGTAGTTACCATGGGAGACTCCAACCCCGTGGAGCCGCCAAAGCCAACCGTGAGCGCACTTGTTATCAGATGCGAGTACATCTGGCTGGTAGGGAGTATGCTTGACTTTTTGGTAATGGCGTATGCAATTTCTGCACTCCCTTTTCTTAACTCACCCTTTAATACCTTTTGAATGTAAAACACGGTAAGCCCAATACCGATTACCGGAAACAGTGTGAATAAAAAGAATTCTTCGTAGTTGTGCGAATAGTACGTTACGAGCGTTTCAATCGAGTGAACAAAATATTTCAGAATGATGGCCGCCAGGCCCGAACTGATGCCCACCAGGATGCTGGACAGGATGAAAAATTGTCGTGGAGAAAGCTTATCGTGCAGATAAAAGTTAAGTCGCTTAACGAGCGTGTGAAGTCGTTTGATCATTGGTCCGTAAAAGGACGAAGATAATAAATGATCAAAGGATGAGAAAGCGAATGACGAAAAGCTTACCCGTGAATCGTTTGACTTAGGACATCGCGGGCTTTCAGCTTCAGGATAGTAAGGTTTATGATCGGAATGTCCATCTCTTTTGCCAGTTCATCCCATTGCCGCATGCGAATGCTGGTCTCAAACAGCGGATCATTTTCGAAAGCATACGCTTCTTCTGCGCGCATCACGCCACCCTGAAACTCAAGCGTCTGGCGACTGGCTTCGCTCAGCTGTTCGTAGTAAGAAGGAAATTTGAAAGTAAGGTATCGTTTTGCCTGAACGTGATTCTCCACCAGTTTGGCTACGCGTTCCGGAAATCCTTTTGCACGAAGATAGTCGCCACCAATTTTTTCATGACGCTTTACGCCAAAGCCACCCATGCTGTTGGCCACGTTGTTCATCACACAGATGTGACCGATGTCGTGAAAGAAGGCTGCGAGCACTACTTCATTATCGTACCCTTCCTGGATCGCCAATTGTGCCGACTGCGACATGTGCTCGAGTTGTGAAACCGGTTCGCCAATGTAATCGGCATCACCAAATTTTTCATAGAGTCCAAATACTTCTTCGATGGTAGTGTCCAGTGTGTTCATGTGCTTGGCTTGGTGTTGCTGCGTTTCGTTTCTCGAAATTACTTTTTTTGTATTACTATAACATTAATTCTAAGCGTGTTATTGTTGAACGCAAATTCATATACATGCATAAGCGAAGTTTGAGCGATCATTCTAACTTGCAGAAAAAAACTATGGCGATTGAACTGGTTGTATTTGATCTGGCCGGTACTACGGTGAAGGATAATAAAGATGTACATCGCGTATTGCAGTGGGCGATGAAGAAGCATGGCACAGAAGTATCCCTTGATGATGCCAATACGGTGATGGGTATTCCTAAACCGGTAGCCATTCGTGAACTGCTGGAAAAACGATATACAGGAAGTAAGGCAATAACGGAAGCATGGATCGATGAAATCCATCGCGACTTTGTGAGCGAGATGATTCATTTCTATAAAACCGATCCATCCGTGGGCGAGAAAGAGGGGGTGAGCAAAACGTTCAGAAAGTTGAAGGACAGTAAACTGAAGGTTGTTGTGGATACCGGTTTTGACAGGTTGATTACCGATGCGTTGCTGGAGCGAATGGGATGGTCAGCGCAAAATCTGATTGATGGAAGCGTTACCAGCGATGAAGTAAAGCGCGGCAGACCTTACCCGGATTTGATTTTTAAAGCAATGGAACTCACACAGGTGTACGATGCCGGTTGCGTGGCGAAAATCGGTGATACGGCTTCCGATCTTCAGGAAGGTACTGCTGCCGGTTGCAGGCTGGTGATTGGCGTTACCACCGGTGCGTTCTCAAAAGATGATCTGGCAAAGGAAAAACATACACATCTCATCACGTCAGTAAGCGAGGTTCCCGAAATTATCCAACAGTTGTTTTGATGAAATATTAACAGAATATTATCTTCATGTTAACCAAGCGTAACATGAGGTGAAAGGAACATTACTACTTACACTATTATCGTTTACCATTTGTAAACTTTTAGCACAGGAAAATACCTGGCACCAGGGTTCGGTGGTGTTGCCTTCACAGGAAGTACTGGTGGGTGAAATCTCCAGCCGGGGAATTCACGATGCGATTTTATTTCGCAGTAACAAACAGGTTTACGTACTGGCTGCGCATAAAATTCAGTCGGTGCAGTATTACGATTCGCAAGCTAACATTAATCGAAGGTTTATTTCGATTCGCGAATGCAATGTGGTATGGCGTGTTCATAAGCTTTACGAAGTAGTAGTGCAAGGTGAAGTAAGTGTGCTGCGAAAGCCAAAGACCCGTTCGACACAACCGTTGGATACCGAAGACCACATCTACTATGTGCGCCTTCAAAGCGAAATTGTTGACTTAAAATCGTTCCGATCAAAAGTATACCCAACCCTTGCACGCAACGGTGGGCAGATGCTTTCGTTGTATATGTTCGAGCAGCAACTTAATCCGAACTTATCTGCTGAGGCCATTCGGATTATTCAATACTACAATGCACTGATGAAGGAAGATCAGTCGCTGGCACGTTATTAAAGGTTGGTTTTCCAGTCGCGGTGTTTTTTATGGAAATAAATCATTGAGCCAATGATGAGTAACGTTCCCGCAATTGAAATGAGGTAGCCGGAAGAAATGAAAATACTCAGCCAGCTTACATTACGATGGCCCAGTTCTTTAAAAAGAATAATGCTCACACTTCCCAGGTAGCCAAACGAATCGGCCACATACATAATGAAGCCAACGGTGCTGGTATAGCGGAAAGCAGCAATCAATCGATCGAAGAAAATGCTGTTGAAGGGAACGTAGCCCATGTACAGACCGAGGCCAATCAGAATGAACCAAATGGTTGGTTGAATGACCTGTTGTTCAAAAAGTAGTGTACTTATACCGATGAGGATCATTCCGAGTATAATGATCAGGTGATTGATCATCAGGGCAAGTTTGTTATTTTTGATAATCATCAGGCTACCCATAATGATGAGTACCAGAAATGAAACAGGCACTTCAGTAACGGTGTAAATTTCAGGAGAGTTTGCATAGCCTAACGTTTTCCAGACTTCTGCCGAATAGTTGTCGCGAAAATCGCGGAAGATCGTGAGGAGCATATATGCGATAACAAAAAGTATAATTCCGGGAAGGAATGTGGTGATAAAAGCTTTTCGTTCGGCACCATTCATCGGTATTCGTTTGGTGCGAAGTTCCTCATCGTGCAAAGATGGAGGTGGCACTTTATCGATAAGCCATAAAAAGATCAGCAACGGTCCAACGAAAACAAAGCAGGCTACCAGTGGCATCCACGTTTCGGAAACATGCCAGTCGCGCATTATGTAACCACCTGCCGATCGGCACAAGCCCGAAGAAAAAATAAAGCTGATGGAAAGCGCAGCGCCTAGTACCTCCGTCATTCTTCTTCCTTCCAGGTAACCGAATACCATGCCCCACACCATACCCAGCGGTAGTCCATTGGTGAAGAGGAACACTATATTATAAGGAGCCGGAACCAATGCAAAGAGCAGCCACGAAATACCTGCAATGGAAACCATCAGGAGGATCCCGGCCGAACGCGAGTGCGACTTCAGTTCTGAAATTACTTTGATGCCAATAAACTTTGAAAGACCATAGCCCAATACTTGCGCAATCACGAGCCATCCCTTGTAGCTTACTCCGAGATAACTTATTCCTTCGAACGTAGCTACGGCAAATGTTTTGCGAAAGGCGTATACACAGGTGTATAAACAAAAAGCAGCCATAGAAGCATACAAAGTAAACCAGATGGGGTGTGCTTTGCGAAGCCAGCGGGTAATCGAATGTTCAGCAGAGGATGATGCCATGTTCATTAAAAGGTAAGGACTGCCAGCGACCTTCGTGCAGTATGCTCAGGTTTTTAAATCCAATTTTTTTCAGTATGCCGGCCGTTGAATCAAACTGATTGATAAGATCGTCAGGGTGGTGGGCGTCTGAACTTAACGTGATTGGAATGTTTTTTTTATGAAGGTACTCCAGCACCCACGGACTCGGATAGGTGGTTGCACTTTTCTTTTGATAGATGCCTCGTGTGTTCACTTCAACGATTGCACCGTATTGTCCGATCCGATCAACCGTATGTTTGATTTCCTGCTGATACCAGGCGTCTTGCTCATTAAAAAGTTTGTTGTCGAGATTTTGAATTTTGATTTTATCCAGGTGGCCAATAATGGTTGGGCAGTCGTTCGAAATCATTTCGCGTGTCAGTTCGAAATACCGGGTAATGGCATTGCGGGAGTTCTGGCGGAAAATTTTTTCAAATCCTTCCAAAAAGGATGGGTGTGGGCCATCAATTTCCCAGTGTGTTCCATCAGCAAATTGATCAACAAAATGAATAGAGCCTATGGTGTAATCGAGCAGATCGCGAAAGTCTTTTGGGCCGATAGTATCAGGAATATAATCCACTTCAAGGCCACTATAAATTTCTACGGCCAGGTTGTGGTTACGAATCTTTTCAAGGGCAGATAGGTAGTTGTTAATATCGGCAGGCTTCATACACCAGTTACATGGAAAGGGCAGCGGTGCATGAGAAGAGATACCGATACTTATCATGGAGAGATTCTGGGCTTTTTGTATATACGTTTCGATTTCTCCTTTACCATCACAATAGTTACTATGCCCATGAAAATTAGCCCACATGAATTCAGGTTTGAAACTTCTATTTTTAAAGTTGCAAGAAAAAGAATAAAGAACAACCTTAACAAATGAATAATCTTTAACGATTGTTTGAAAAGCTGATAACGATAACCTTTGATTTTAAAATAAGGATAAACTGGTATGGACCGTTCTGCAGACATCGCGATAGTAGGCGCAGGGATAGTAGGCCTGGCGCATGCATACATGGCGCTTCGTAAGGGATATAAAGTTGTATTGTTTGAGCGCGAGCAGTTTGCCGTTGGTGCATCCGTACGAAACTTTGGATTGGTGTGGCCCATTGGCCAGGAGCCTGGTGTTGGCCTTGACCGTGCCTTGCGCGCACGACAGCATTGGCTTGATGTTTCGAAAGAGGCAGGATTCTGGATCAAGAAAAATGGATCACTCCATCTGGCTTACCATCCGGATGAGTGGGCTGTGCTTAACGAATTCATGGATTTATATAAAGGCGATTTTAACTGCACCTTGTTGAAACCAGCCGAAGTGCAAACGAAGGCACCGGTGGTGCGGAATAAAAATCTGTTAGGTGGGTTGTGGAGTGAAACGGAAGGAACAGTTTATGCGCGGGAAGCCATCAGAAAAATCCCACTTTGGCTCGAAGAAAAGTATGGATTGATGCTGAAGTTCGGTCATGTAGTAAAAGAGATTTCGATTCCCACGATAAAAACAACTCGCGAAAGCTGGAAGGTTGATAAAGTATTTATCTGTAATGGTGCCGACTTTGAAACCTTGTATCCGGAAGTGTTCGATCAGCATCCGGTTTCAAAATGTAAACTGCAGATGATGAAAGCCGTGAGTGATAAACCGATTGTGCTTGGACCAACGTTGTGTGCCGGGCTTACCTTGCGGCATTATGCGGCTTTTGCAAAATGTTCGTCTTTGTCGAAGCTCGATGAGCGCTACGATCAGGAGTCACTCAGTTATAAGGAGCATGGTGTACATGTACTACTGGCGCAAAATGAAGCAGGCGAATTTATTATCGGAGACTCGCATCACTACGGCAGAACGGTAGAACCTTTTGATAGTGAACACGTGAACGAGGTCATCTTACAGTACCTCAATACCTTTGCTGATCTTGGCAACATTCGGATAACCGAGCGATGGCATGGTGTGTATCCCAAAGTAAAAGGCAATATCGATCTGGTGGTAGAACCCGAACCAGGCGTTACGATTGTGAATGGTTTAGGTGGGGCAGGAATGACCTTAAGCTTTGGACTGGCAGAGGATAATTTGATGGCATATTGATTATAAAATTTGGTAGTAGGACGATTCGAAGATTAATCTTCAATTTCTTCCATCATTAAATTGTCAAAATTTAATATACTAACTCTTCGGCAAAAGAAAGTACACCACCAGCATCACCACTTTTCTACGCGACTTGTTAACGGGTAAGTGGGGTACTGATGCATCGAAGTACAATGAGTCACCTTCGTCCAAACGGATGGTTTCGTTGTTGATCAGGTACTCGCAGCTTCCACTCAGCATGTATTTAAATTCGTAACCATCGGTAGTAGTGGGCCTACCTTTGGCATCGGGCTCGACTGTTAAGAGTACGGCTTCCATCGTACAGTTGGTGATGTTCTGCGAAAGAATGTACCGATAGTTAAATCCAGAACGTCCTTCGCGTTCCATCGCTGTGTACTGATCTTTCTTTATCAGCAGATAGTTTTTACCATTGATCAACACCATATCCTGAAAAAATTCTTTCAAGGAGATATCCAATGATTGGATCAGCGTAACAAAGACCGGAAGCGATGGAATGGTGCGCGAGTTTTCAATCTTGGAAAGGAGTCCTTTGCTCACATTGGTTCGCGTAGCAAGTTGTTGAATCGTAAGATTTTTCTCGAGTCGCGTACTCCGGATTTTTTGTGCGATGCGCGACACTACTTCGTTGTCGATCATACGTGTTGTGTTTACTGATTGTAAACATAAAGAAATGTTGAGTTCAAAAAAGCTGATGTTTTCCTTTGATTCAACTCATTAAATCAATGTTACGTAAAGTATTGACTTTTTGAATTGGATACGGAGTTTCGTATTTGTCACTCTGTAAATCGTTAATGGAATTTTCATTTACTGTTGAAAAGATTAATGCAGTCATAACGCGGTACTAAACACCACGTCAATTCTGTTATGAACCTTTGGGTGCGTATTTAGAAACGTCAGTGTTGTTGTGTTCATCGGCACTGGTAAGAGCATTAAACCTTAACCCTTAATTACGTATGAACAAACCTTTACTAAAGAACACTCATTCTTTAGCTCCACAAACGAGTCGGCTGTTGTTGTTTGTAGCAGCATGGCTCTTTGCCGTTTGTGCGCACGCGCAAACTTCGGTATCCGGACGCATTACCTCAGGTGAAGATTCTTCACCGATTCCGGGTGTAAACATTCTGGTGAAAGGAACCTCAGCCGGAACAATTTCAGATGCAGATGGTCGCTATTCTGTTACTGTGCCATCACTGGATGCAACTCTGATATTTTCATTTGTTGGATACACCTCGCAAGAAGTAGCGTTGAGCGGTAGAACATCCGTTGATGTGTCGATGACTACCGATGCTAAACAGTTGTCGGAAGTAGTTGTTACTGCGTTGGGAATTGAGAAGGATAAAGGTAAGATTGGCTATGCTACGCAGGAGGTGAAAGGGGAAACCTTAGTGAAAGCACGCGATCCTAATCCTATGAATAATTTAGCTGGAAAAGTTGCTGGGTTAACCGTGGCGGGATCACCTGAACTACTGGCTGGTCCTGGTTTGTATTTGCGTGGCCGTGCTCCGTTGTTTGTTGTCGATGGTATTCCAATCCAATCGGACACCTGGAACATAAGCCCGGATGATATTGAAACCTATACTGTATTGAAAGGCCCTGCCGCTTCAGCTCTGTATGGATCACGGGGACAATATGGTGCCATTCAGATTACTACAAAGAGAGGATCAAAAGATAAACGCGGCTTCTCAGTAGATTTCAATTCATCGTTTATGATTGAGAATGGTTTTTTGGCTATCCCCAAAGTGCAGGATGAGTATGGCCCGGGCGATCATGGCCGCTATGCTTTTGCAGATGGTAAAGGTGGAGGGTTGTACGATTCTGATTATGATATCTGGGGACCGAAGTTTGAAGGTCAATTGATTCCTCAGTATGATGGTGTGGTTGATCCTAACAATGAATACACAACTGATTTTCCGAACGGTGCTACGTTTACAGGAAACATAATACCCACACCCTGGGTAGCCCGTGGTAAAGACAACCTGACACGTTTTTTGCGAAAGGGTATTATCAACACGAATAACATTGCTGTTTCGGCCAGCGGTGATAACTACGATCTTCGATTCTCCACATCGTATAATTATCAACAAGGTGTTGTTCCTAATTCTCAATTGCATTCGAACAACTTCAATATCGCGGCTGGTATCGACCTTTCACCGAAAGTAAGATTCGAAACCAACATTAACTATAACAAGCAGTACACCGACAATTATCCTGATGTGAACTACGGGCCAAATAGTTTGATCTATAACATGGTTATCTGGGGCGGAGCCGATTGGGATGTGGATGATATGCGTAATTACTGGCAAGAAGGTAAAGAAGGTATTCAACAGATATACGCTGATTACACTCGCTATAATAATCCCTGGTTTATGGCTGAAGAATGGCTGCGCGGTCACTACAAAACTGATATATATGGTTATATGTCGTTGCGCTGGGAAATCGTGAAAGGACTGGATATCGTAGGTCGTACACAAATTAATACGTACAATATCCTTCGCACCGAAAAATTCCCATATTCAATGACTTCGTATGGCCGTGAGCAGGCGAAGGGTGATTATCGGGAAGACAAACGCAATTTGTTCGAAAACAATACTGACTTCCTGTTGACTTACCATAAAGAATTCGGAAAAGATTTTGAGCTTCGCGCGTCTGCAGGTGGTAACCTGCGTTCATTCCTGTATAACTCAAGTTACGCTTCGACAAACTACCTGAACGTGCCGGGATGGTATAGTTTTGCCAACTCGCTGAATCCAGTTCAGGTGAACAATTTTGAAGCACCGATGTCGGTGTTGAGTGCATACGGTTATGCTGATCTTACCTATCGAAACTTTTTGACATTGTCGTTAACAGGCCGTACGGATAAACACTCTACATTGCCTGTTTCCAATAACAAATACTTCTATCCGTCAGCGGCACTCAGTGCAGTGATTTCGGAAGTAGTTCAGTTACCAGAACCCCTCTCGTATTTGAAAGTGAGAGGTTCTTATGCTAAGGTAGGCAGTGCGTTAACCTCAGCGGTAATAGGCCCCGTTCCATCCCAAACGCTAACTGGCAATCCTATTGGATATGGATCTACCTACACTACGCCCTATGATGGTCCCAGCTACGTGAATGCACCAGTTTATAACACATCGTTAGTATATAACAACCAGCCAGCTGCTTATTATACCAATACGATTACGAATCCTGATCTTGAACCAAGCTTTAGCTCTGCGTGGGAAACTGGTTTGGATATCCGCTTTGTTAAAAACCGTATAGGATTAGACCTTACTTATTTCGAAAGTATTGATGGACCTGGAATTTATAATCTGCCGATTTCTGAAACGGCGGGGTATACTACCGCCTTGGTGAATGGTATCAAAACCAAGCGCACAGGATGGGAAGTAATTGTGAATGCTAATCCGATAGCGCGTCCTAACGGTTTGCGTTGGGATATTACCCTCAACTGGTCAACTTATAAAGAGCACGTTGAGGAAATTTATGGTGATATTGACAACTATACACCGTTTATTCAGGTAGGAGAACGTATTGATCAATTGTGGGGATCAGCGTTGTTGCGCAAGAATGATGGTACATTGATTATTGGTGCTGACGGCCGGTCTATACCCATTAGTACTATCAATGGAAATGCGAGTCGTTTTCTGGGTTATACAAATCCAGATTGGACCTATGGCATTATCAATACACTGAGCTATAAAAATATTTCATTTAGCTTCCAGTTCGATGGACGCGTGGGCGGTGTTATTGAAGATTATATTCAAAAGCAAACATTCCGTGGAGGTCGCCACATCGCAACCGTGCAGGGTGAGATGGGTGAAGCGCGCTACCAGGATTATCTGGGTGTAAAATCTTACGTAGGGGATGGTGTGAACCTGACGGCCGGTTCTGTTATACTCGACAATGAAGGAAACATTACAAACGAGAGCGAGCTGTCGTTTGCACCGAATGCCAACAAGACCTATCTGCAGGATTGGATCAGCCGGTATTATAACACTACGGAATCAAATATCATCAGTCGATCGTTCTCGAAATTGCGCGAAGTTACCCTTTCGTACAATCTTCCTTCAACCGTACTGGAGCGTACCTTTATCAAACGTGCAAGTGTATCTCTGATTGGTCGTAACTTATTCTACTTCGCAGAAAAGAAAGACCTTGATATTGAACAGTATGGTGGAGGTCAGGGAGGTTCCAGTTTGCAAACGCCAACGCAACGCAGGTATGGTGTGAATCTTAACATCACTTTCTAACAATTAAAAAAATGAAAAATATCAACTATATACTACTGGCTGTAGCCACTGTGTTTGTGCTGAATAGTTGCCAGGATTTTGCTGAGTTGGAGAAGAACGAAAATAAGCCAAACCAGGCACCGGCTGGGTTGGTGCTTAACGGGGTGCTGAACGATATGTATGAGGCACCGTGGTCAGTCGGGCATCGTCAAAATCAGTATTGGGCCTGTAACTACAACTATTATGGCACCAACGAATACTGGTCGTCAGCTTCATTGAATTTTATGACGTTAAAAAACATTCAGAAGATGAATGAAGAAGCGTTGAAGGGCGGTGGTGCAGCCGTAAATCCATACAGCGCATTGGGTAAGTTCCTAACTGCAGTTTACTATGTACGCATGTCGCAACGCGTAGGTGATCTTCCGTTATCAGAAGCATTACAAGGGTTAGACAATCCTCAACCAGCGTACGATACACAGAAGGATATCTATTTGTACGTGCTCGACTTGTTAGAGGAAGCCAATAGTGAATTGGAAACGCTCATCGCATCCAACGATAAAACATTACAAGGCGATATCTATTTGAATAATGATCTTGCCAAGTGGAGGAAGGCTGTCAACACATTTCACATTCGGGTACTTATAAGCTTAAGTAAAAAAGAAGCGGATACTGACCTCGATGTTAAGACAAAATTTGCGGCAATTTTAAATTCCCCGTCAACCTATCCAATAATGGAATCACTGACTGATAATGTGGAGTACAAGTATAACAGTGCAACTAATTTTTATCCAACCAATCCGGGAAACAAAGGTTTTGATAAGGGTCGTTATAACATGGCGGCTACCTATGTTAGCTTACTCACTTCATTAAGCGATCCGCGGGTATTTGTGGTGGCTAACCCTGCGAAAAAGAAAATTATCGATGGTGTTTCCTTCGATGATTTTGATGCCTATGTGGGAGCAAGTTCGGGCGAAAGCCTTGATGATATGACAACTAAAGCCGGAGATGGAGAGTATTCGTTCGCCAATCAGAAGCGTTACTACTCTACTTTTGCCGGGATGGAGCCTGGTGTTCAAATCGGCTATGCAGAACTTTGCTTTAATATTGCCGAAGGGATTCATCGCGGATGGGCTGCTGGCGATGCAGAAGCTTACTATGTTAAAGGTATCAATGCTTCTATGGCGTTCTATGGTGTGACTGACGGTGCTGTTATTACCGTTACCGAACAGGACAATGATGAAGTGTTAGGAACCGTAACGGCAGATGTAACCGCTTATCTGGAGCAAGAGGCTGTGGAGTATAAGGGCGCAAATGCAGATGGACTTAACCAAATTCTACAACAGAAGTATCTTGCCTTATTTCAACAGTCAGGACAGGAAGCTTATTTTAATTATCGCAGAACAGGTGTACCTACTTTTTTAACAGGACCCGGTACAGGGAATAATGAGGTGATTCCAAAACGTTGGTTGTATCCGGTATCGGAGAGAACGAATAATGAGGCGAATTACTCAGAAGCTGTAGCCGCACAATTTGGAGCAGCTGGTGATAATTTGAATTCGGAACTTTGGATGAACAAGTAAGTGTTCATAAAAAAGTGCGGATGTAGCATCCGCATTTTTTTTTATACCTGCAACAAACCTAAAGCACGATCATCATGTCAAACCGAAGAGATTTTCTAAAAACGGCAGCGCTTACGGGTGTAATTACCAGTGTGCTGCCCACCTGGGCAACAGCAGCTACGGTAGATGCTCCGCTTAATGTAAATAAGAAGCGGTTGTTGCGCGTGGCCCACATCACCGATGTTCACATCCTCAATCAGCAAAATGCTGAAGTATGTTTTGCCCGCGTGTTGCGCGAGATAAACGCCATGGCCGATAGACCCGAACTGATCATCAATACCGGAGATACGGTAATGGATGAAAATGAGCAAACCCGCGAAACCGTTGAAACCCGCTGGAACGTGTGGAATAAAATTGTTACCGTTGAAAACAAAATTCCAATGATGAGCGCCCTGGGAAATCATGACGTGTGGTACGGCCCCGATGAACGACTGGACACCGAATACAAGCAAGATAAACGATATGGTAAAGGCTGGGCCATCGAAATGCTGAAGCTTCCCAACCGCTACTATGCGGTTGAAAAGGAGGGATGGAAGTTTATTGCCCTGGATAGTATTAACGGTACACACGGTTATCAACTCGATGAAGAACAACTTGCCTGGCTGGATGCTGAGTTAGGCAAGACAAATTCACCGGTGTGTGTATTTAATCACGTGCCAATTTTGTCCATGGGCGCCCTGATGTATACCACGAAGCGTACCGCATTAGAGGATGTTAAGTTCCCATCCGGTGATATGCACAACGATCATCAGCTTATCAAGGATGTTTTTCAAAAACACAAAAACGTGAGGCTGGCATTAAGTGGTCATGTTCACTACGTGGATGGAATTGAATACCTGGGCGTGAAATATTTGTGTAATGGAGCAGTATCCGGCAATTGGTGGGGCAATCCATTGTCGCTGGATGAGTTTGCTCCGGTCTATGCCATCATTGATTTATATGATGATGGAACAACGGATCATAGGCTGATCTACTACAATACAAAATTCTAGCTTCTAGGAAAGAGGTTATTTTTCTATCTTCGGTTTCCGTTACCCGAAAGGCGACAAAGGTGCAGATAGCGCTATTGACAAGGTGATAGCGGATTCCAACCCTTTGGGCAGGGGCTGGGTCTAATGGAAAACCCTAAGCTTATGAAATACCTTTTTGCGTTCATTTTATTAGCGGCTGTTGCCTGCGATTCGTGTAAAAATCTGGATTGTGTTGGTCCGCCCTATGATAGTTTTCAATTCACGTACACCGATACCGATGGCAATGATTTGCTGGGAGGTACCTTTAAAAAGTACGAAGAAAACGAAATCAAAGTATATGCCCTGGATGAGACCGATACCAAGGTATTCGCCTTGTTGTATTTTGAATCGTTCATGTCTTCCACTATTGTGAATGTACAATTGAATTACCCGATGGAACGATCTTTTCTGGAAGTAAAGGGTGAAGTTACCGATACCCTTGATTTTGATATTACGGTTAACAAAACGGAGTGCTGTGGTACCATGCGTACCATTGATGAAACAGCATTGAATGGCGAAAACTTCGAGGGAGAATTTCCCATTCAGATTCAGGAGCGCGAATAGGTCCGTCCTGTCCTTTGATAGGCTTTGAATAGCTTTCGGTATTGGTTACATTCGTTGGGCAGACTGAGATTCACGGAGTATCCCTTGGTTAGCATTTCATGTACAATGAAAGTATTCAATACTACCTTTCTAATTCGCTTTCCGGTTGTGATTATTTTGCTGGCGCACAGTGTGCCGACTATCCTGAACGGCAGCATTCACGACTTCGGCAAATTATACCTCGATGAAATCGGTTTTGCGCCCGTTGGAATTTACATAGCCTGGGCCATTAAATTGTCGCATATCGCTACAGCTGTCTGTCTTCTGTTGGAGAAGTATGTGAAATGGGCCTGTGGCATAACCATTTTCATTTTAGTGATGGGAATTATTTTAATCCACTTCAACGAAGGATGGTTTGTTGTGGGAGGTGGCCGAAACGGTGTAGAATTTAATTTCCTTCTGATCTTTGTTTTGTTGGCCATTATGTTTCCGAACGGATTAACACGTGGCAATCATCGATCATAGAAAGGTATCCTAAAAGCGATAGAGTAAAGCAATACCGGTGTTTTGTGGATTTGCTTTGAAACGCAGGGAAATGGACTGAAGTTTGCCTTCGTACTTCTTCTTGTTTTTTGAACCAACTATTGCCAGTGGAATTCCGGCACCGAGTCCGCCCATACCTGCCAGAAGACAAACGGCACCTCCGGCAGCATTGCCATCAGCGGTGGTATAATTGCCGTAGCCATCCTCAACCCAGGTAACATTCGATAGTGTAACGATACCGGCAATGGTAAGAACACTTCCGGCAATCGTCAGCCCGATGCCTGTATTCTTCATACGTGTGTACTTCTCCACCTTTACCATATACTGCGCTTTTTGCTGATCGATCTGGGCGAATGACGAAACGGATAGGATTAAGACAAAGAGAATTGAAACAATGGTTTTCATCTGCTAATATTTTTTTGGTTAAGGTAAGGCGCCCGCCTGGTTGGCAGACAGGGTTTGCATGTTGAGGATAACAAGTTTGATTGCGAATGTATTGGATTTCCTCAAAAGTTGACGCATTGCACCCTGAAAATGTCGTCTTTGCACATTCTCTTTATTGGTATACCGGGTAAATTTGTTTGGCACACTAAACAGTACGGTATGGCAAAGACAATAAAAAAAGCAGTACCCAGCTCAGTCAAGAAGTATATCGCGGGGTTTCCCCGGGAAACTCAACAGGTTTTGAAAGCTGTAAGAGCTACCGTTGTAAAAGCAGCGCCCCAGGCTGAAGAAGCAATCAAGTATGGTATACCTACTTTGGTATTTCACGGCAACATGCTTTCGTATGGTGCCTGGAAGAATCACATCGGCATGTACCCGGTGCCTGAGGGTGACAGTGAGTTTACTAAAGCCATTGCCGCCTATACAAGTGGCAAGAGTTCGGCACAGTTTCCCTTCGATAAGCCCCTGCCTGTAAAACTGATTGCCACCCTGGTGAAGCTGCTGGTAGCGCGAACTAAGGAGAAACCCTTAGCGAAAGGAAAGTGGAAGACAGAGAATAGGGGGCTATAGGAAATGCTTATATTCGCATGTTGTGTGTAAGCATTTTTTGGACAGATAAACAAACTTAACAATGGGGACATTAAAAGAGGACATTAAAACTCAGGCGGACTGGATAGTTAAAGCATTTACAGCTGATAAGTTAAAGTTGGATTATACAATTGAAAGTTTTATTGAGCTTGACAAATTCTTTATTCAACACTCAAAAGACGGACAAGCTGTTCCGGGTGGTCGACTTAGCAAGAATTTAGGATCGATAATTTTTTCAATTGGCTCTTATATAGGCGAGACAATAATAAGGACTGTACCTGGGACGGAATGGAAAACCGATGATGCTGACCCTAAAGGAGAAATGAACTGCAGCTTAAAACTTCCAGACGGGATAGAGGTATGGCCCATGCAGAGAGTAATGAAGAGATTTAAAAACGGTAACGAGGACTCAATCTATCCGTATGGTCATAGTGTGACAAAAGACTTTACCAACAAACCATTTAATGAGAGTTTTTGGACTTTAAGTAGCGAGGAGAAAAAAGAATCTAAACCGAAGTGGAAATTCTGGTGATAAAAATGCCAGCACACAACAAAATGTATAATCCATGGCGCTGATAAGGAGAGATATTTTTTTAGTTTTACTCAGCGCCACGGCTTATACATAAACGTTCTTCAGTCGCAGGAGTGACTCCGCCCCAGGACACTGCGTTTTCCTTCTCGACAGGAAAGTAATTAGCAAAGTGAAAATCATCAACTCCCACCGAGGCTACACCAGTTTCACCGGCAATTGCCTGATGCGTTTTCCGGTCGCGGCAAAAATAGCATTGCAGAGTGCCGGAATAAACGGAGGCACAGGTGGCTCGCCTACACCGGTTGGCCGTTCGTTACTCTCAATAATGTGAACGGCCGTTTCGTAGGGGGCATCGCTCATGCGGGCCACCTGGTAGTTGTGAAAGTTAGATTGATCAACGCCTCCTTTGCTCATGGTAATTTCACTCTTCAATGCAAGACTGGCTGCGAACGCGGCACCTCCTTCAAACTGGGCTTTGATGCGCTCGGGGTTTACAGCCGTACCACAATCAATTACATAATCAACTTTGGGTATGCGGATTTTGTTTTTTTCGTCAACCGTTACTTCCACTACGCAGGCCACGTAGGTAAGGAAACTGCGATGGGCGGCAATACCCTGACCGCTGCCTTTCGGTAGCGCTTTTCCCCAATTGGATTTCTCGCGTACAGTTTCAATCACCCTTCTGAAGCGTGCCGTGTCCCACGGAAATTCTTCGATGGGTACACCATAATTCCAAAATTCAGCGGTGAGTGATTTAAAATCAATGTGGCGATCGTTGCCTAATAATTCCAGCAGATTTTGAGCAGCATCAATGCCTCTGGCGTTAGCAATTTCATCGAGTGTACAACCCACGGCAAAAGCGTGATGAATGTTGGCTACCGAACGAAGCCAGCCGATCCGTGTTTTTACTTTTGCTTCCTGCGTTTCGCAGCGAACATTTTCGATCGCGTACGGCAAGTCGATCATGCCCATGCTGAGTTCGGCTGAGTCGGGCTCTTTGGCATCAGCGTTGGCGGTTCCTCCTATAGTAGGAAAGACCGAGCGATGCAGCCACGCACACACGTTGTTATTTTTATCGATGCCAACCTTTAAATGCTGTGCTGCCGGAAAATGATAGAAGTCGTGCTGAATATCGTCTTCGCGTGTCCAGAGAATTTTAATAGGAGTGCCCATTGTTTTTGAAATGAGGGCGGCTTCCACTACAAAATCAGGTTTTGATTTTCGTCCAAACGCCCCACCGAGTAATGTGATGTTAATCGTTACAGCACTTACCTCCAGTCCTAAGGCAGCAGCTACAGACTTGAGCGTACCTTGCTGGTCTTGTACGGGTGCCCATACTTCGCATACTCCATCGTGAACGTGAACAAGTGCACAAGGTGTTTCCATGGCAGTATGCGCCAGGTGTGGCACAACATAATCGACCTCAATTATTTTGGTTGCACTGGCCAGGGCTTTATCAACCTGTCCGTTCTCGCGTCTTACTTTCCCTTTTGCTTGCGCGCGTTTCAGCATGTCGTTGCCATACGTAAGCGAATCGTAATCGGCATTGATGCCCTCGGCCCACGTTACCTGTAGTGCTTCACAACCTTTCAATGCAGCCCAGGTATTTTCGGCTACCACCACAACACCACCAAGCGGTTTGTTGAAGTTTGTTGGAAATCCCGGAGCCTCTAACGCAAATACTTTCAATACTCCGGGAATTTTTTGAGCTTCATCGGCTGCGAAAGATTTCAGCCCGGCTCCTGGTTCGGGATTGCGTTTGATCACAGCAATCTTTGTATTGGGCAGCGAATTGTCGAGACCGAATTTTGCTTTGCCGGTTACGATATCTTTAAGATCAACAATCGAACTTTGTTTTGATATGTACCTGAAATCTTTTGGTGCTTTCAGCACTACACTTTTTTCATCGGGCAGGGGCAGGGCAGCGGCTTTTTCAGCGAGGTAGCCAAAGCCCAGCGCTTTGCCGGAGGTATGAACTACTTCATGATTTTTTGCTTTGCATTCAGAAACAGGTACACCCCATTCGTTGGCAGCGGCTTGCTCCAGCATGGTGCGCACCGTGGCACCAGCTGTGCGGAGTGGCGTGTAAAACATGCGCACACTGTAGGAACCATCGGTATTCTGATCGCCATACTTTTCGTCTGCCACAGCTTGCACGATTTTTACTTTACTCCAATCGGCTTCCAGTTCATCGGCCATGATCAGTGGTAAGCTGGTACGAATGCCGGTGCCCATTTCTGAGCGGTGTGCCACGAGGGTAACTTCTCCGCTTCCGCTGATGCTGATAAACAGGTTAGGGGAGAACACCGCATCGGGATTGCCCGTTAATTTTTTAGACGTGTCGGAGCAGCGTACGTTGAGCCCCAGCAGCAAACCCGACATGCTCAGCGATGTAGCTTTGATAAAATCCCTGCGGCTTACCTTAAAGATTTTATGTTCGTTGATTTCTGTTTTCATTGGGCAGTTGGGTTAGCAGCTTTCTTGATGGCTTTGCGGATACGTTCATAAGTACCACAGCGGCAAATGTTTCCTGACATGGCACTTTCAATATCGCTGTCGGTGGGCGAAGGATTTTTTTCAAGCAGGGCAATCGCGGCCATGATTTGTCCGGTTTGACAATAGCCACATTGCGGAACATTTTCTTCCATCCAGGCTTTTTGCACGGGGTGAAGTTCTTCGCCAACGGCCACGCCTTCAATGGTTGTAATTTTTTTATCGGTCGCGGCAGCAATGACGGTGGAGCAAGAGCGAACCGGATTACCATCGAGATGAACGGTGCAGGCGCCACAGAGGGCCATGCCGCATCCGAATTTTGTTCCAGTAAGGCCGAGGTTATCGCGCAGTACCCAGAGCAGGGGAGTATTCTCTATCGCTTCTACGGTATGCGTTTCTCCATTTACGGTAAGTTGGTAGGTTGCCATGATGGTGGTGAGTTTCCATCAAGTTCTGAATTAAAATGAAGGAGAACAAATTAAATTATGCAGTCAATTAAATGAGTTCGAGTCCTGCGGTGACTTCTTTTAAGAGCGACTAGTTCGGGACTTTCATAATTTTGTACGCCACGTTTTTTCCGTTTACGGTTAGTGTAAGGAAATACAGTCCATCGGCATTGCCCAGCAAGTCGAGTGTATGATGACTGGTGTTTGGTGTAAGCGATTGAACCAATTGCCCGCGCACGTCATGGACCTGAAGCGAAGTAATGGAAGAAGCGGAATGAAGGGTGACGAAGCGTGAGGTTGGATTGGGGTAGACTTCTATCGATGAACGTAAATCTTCTTCCGTACTAACAACCGTACTAACCACCGGTTCATCGGATGCACTCCAGTTCGAAGCCAGTGCGTTGTCGAGATCAGCAGCGTTTAGTTTTAAGTACTTTCCAGTACCATCGGCAGCAGGCCAGGGTGTAGTATCATCGTAGGTCACTTCATCAATTACATTTCCAAACGCATCGGCCAGGGTAATTTTTTGTCCATCGTTCGAAAGGTTTCGGGTGAATTCACCGTACGGTGAGAAGCCGGAGAACAGCCTGAACGTTTCTGAATTACTGGCCAGTTGAATGACACCTCGGGGCTCAAGTATTGCACCTGCAGTAAACTGGTAGACAAAGCCGGTTCCGCTAAAGTACACACCGGTAAGATCAACCGGCAGGTCGCTGTTGTTGATGATCTCGATGAACTCCTGATCGTTGCTATCGGGAAAGCCTGAAGAAACCGCTGGGTTATAGTGAATGCGGGTGATGACGAGTGGTGGTGTTGGTTTATTGGAGCAGGCCGAGAAAGAACCCAGCGAAGCAGTCATCCAGGCCGATCGGGTTGAAATAAAATTTTTAATTCCGGAAACCTGATCGTTCAGGTCGAGGGTTTGTCCCCACTGTTGTTTCTCCCATTGCCACAGTGCCAGTTCGCGTGCAGATGCTTCTTCAATAAGCGCTACGGTTTCATCGATGAAGGTTTCGATGTTGGTAGCATGAAGTGGCTGGCCGGGTTGTGTCAGTTCATGCCAGCGTTTCGATAAATAACAGCGGAAGGTTGTATTGTTAAACAAGTCTCTCCAGAATCGTGAGCCGATGTTATCGCCATTATCAAATTGCCAGCGGTCGGTTTTACTGCGGTCGAGATTCCAGATAAACAGATCGTTTCCATAGGTAAGGTTAAGATCCCAAAGAGGGCCCGCGCGAAGTTTGCCGTTTCTATCCTTATGAAAGAAAGTACTGAACTGGTACGCATCAACATTGGCGGCCAGTTCGTTGATCAGCATAAAATCAACAAACGATGGAATGTCAATAACCGATGGATACCCGCTTGCCAGCGCGGTGTTATTAGCTTTTGTTGCCAGCGATAAAAATACAGCCTTAATGTAGTTGGCTTGTTCTGACGTGATCTCATCAGGCTTTGGCGATTCATGAATGTAGTTAACATCGTTGGTACCAATGTAGCTTGACATTTGCCAGGCGGAAGGATCTTCCCAGGTAACTTTGTCGGCTTTGGTAAGGTATCCACCGGTTGCCATTGCACCGATATCGGAAGCATCCATCTTGGCGATGTCTACGCGGTTGTCGTCTATTTTTACTTTTTCCTGTAGTATGTAGAGGCCCTTGTATACTCCGTTAATGATCACTTCAACGTATCGCGTGCGCGGTGCATAGTTGCCTATTTTACGCGACAGGTTATACGACAAGTAATCACGCATCAGGGATGGATCAAACGCTAACCCGTTCAACACCCAATCATTTTCCTTGGGCATGTCGAGAAGGCTAACGTTGTTGTTCGAAACATTGTCGGCCTTTAACGTGGTTAACCCGTATTGTTTTTTTTGCAGTGATGCCGAGCTGGATCCGCGTATTTCGATTTCAATCCGACCGTTGTAGTTCAGGGAGGCAGCATTGTTTTGATCGGTTACAAAATTACGCTGGCCTTCGCCATTGTCAAGGATCTTCATGTTTCCAAAGACGCGTGGGTTATCCGGTATTTGGGCATTGTTATCAATGGCAATAATAACAATCGGAAGATTACTATCGGTGAGGGATTGGGCCGTTGACACGGTCACCCCAACACACACGCACACGATGGAAAGAATCAGTCTCATTGGTGAATACGCAAACGACAAAGGTAAGGGAATATGATTACAATGCCGATACTGCAGGCCAGCAAATGGATTGCATGGACGAAATGAATCAGTAAGTGATTGAAAGAAAGCATTGCCCATGCAACGGGCAATGCTTGGGATTAGGCACAACGTTTATTGAAGAAAGAATGTAATAGCCTGTTTCATTTTTACATTGACCGGTCGGCCACGTTGCTTGCCGGGCTCCCATTTGGAAAGTTTAATTACCCGTATGGCTTCTTCATCGCACCCGTCACCAATTCCTTTTTCGATGGCGAAGTCGCTGGTTTCGCCTTTTGCATTTACCGTAAACACAACGTACACTTTGCCTTGTGTGCCATTGCGCCTGGCGCGTGAAGGGTACTTCATCTTGGTGCTGAGTAAGGCCGAGAAGGCCGGATAGCCACCCACAGGCATTGGCATTTTTTCTACACGATCAAACGTGTAGGTACTTGAATCAATGGGAATTTCAATGGAGCCCAATGAAAAGGATTCTATCGGAGCCTCCTGATCAATGCCTGGAGCTTCTGTTGTTTCCGTTGTTGCGTTATTCAGCAACGTTGTGAAATTGATCGGATTGGGCGGAGCGACTTTGTTCTTTATTTTTTCTGGCTTTACGGGTTCCGCAGGTTTGTCGTGCGTGGTTGCCCGAACGGTAAATAATTCAGGATCATGTACCAGCGTGGTTTGGCGTTCGAAAACATTTTCCTCGCGTACCATCCATTGGAAAGCTGTGATCACAATTCCCAGACTGATCAGCAAACTGAAATTAAAAATCAGCGCACGGTAAACGTGTACATCATACTTCGGATTCTTCTTTGGTTCCATACAGATTTAGGTTTAGCTGTTAAATGGTAGGAACCGCGCGGTCTGCCGACTTCGGCAAATAAACATGTCTG
>Ga0315910_10001066_pt1 | contig 25740 bp, 22 predicted proteins | sample EdamamesoilMG_FD_204470 | JGI IMG/M metagenome (GOLD analysis project Ga0315910, IMG submission 204470) | Garden soil microbial communities collected in Santa Monica, California, United States - Edamame soil | ecosystem: Environmental > Terrestrial > Soil > Garden | place: USA: California... | reverse complement strand
TCTTCTCGATTTCTGGGCCGAGTGGTGTGGTCCCTGCAAGATGATCGCCCCGATCCTCGACGAGATCGCGAGCGAGTACAAAGACAAGCTGCGCGTCGCCAAGATCGACATCGAGTCGAATCCGCAGACGCCTCCGAAATTCGGCATCCGCAACATCCCGACGCTGATCCTGTTCAAGAACGGAACGGTGGAAGCGCAGAAGGTCGGCTCGGTGCGCAAGCCGGATCTCAAGACTTTCCTGGACTCGCACCTGTGAGGGGCTACTTGGGTAATCAGGGCCGCAACCGCCCTAACAAGGGCCCGCGTCACGGTGGTGGTGGTGGTGGACAACATCGCGATCGCGACGGCAACCGCGATCCGAACTATCGGCCGAACAACGGCGCGCCGCGGCACGACGAGCCGCCGCCGGAAATGCTCGAGGTCGATGAATCCGAGATCATCAGCCAGGCGGACCTCGCGGCCACCAAGAGCTCGATGAACCTGTCGGTCCTCAAGGCCAAGCCGATTCACGAGCTGGTCAAGATGGCCGAGTCGATGGGTCTGGAGGGCATGGCCCGCCAGCGCAAGCAGGACATCATCTTCGGCATCCTCAAGGCCCACTCGCGTGACGGCCAGAACATCTACGGCGACGGCGTGCTGGAAATCCTGCAGGACGGCTTCGGCTTCCTGCGTTCGGCCGACGGCTCGTACCTCGCCGGCCCGGACGACATCTACGTGTCGCCCAGCCAGATCCGCCGCTTCAGCCTGCGCACCGGCGACTCGATCTCCGGCCTGATCCGCCCGCCCAAGGACGGCGAGCGTTACTTCGCGCTGCTCAAGGTCGGCGAGATCAACTTCGATTCGCCCGACAGCTCGCGCAGCAAGGTGCTGTTCGAGAACCTGACGCCGTTCCATCCCACCAAGCGGCTCAAGCTGCAGCGTGGCAATGGTTCGACCGAAGATCTCACCGCGCGCACCATCGACCTGGTTTCGCCCATCGGCAAGGGTCAGCGCGGACTCATCGTCTCGCCGCCCAAGGCCGGCAAGACCATGCTGCTGCAGAACATCGCGACCTCCATCACCGCGAATCATCCCGAAGTCATCCTGATCGTGCTGCTCATCGATGAGCGCCCGGAAGAAGTGACCGAGATGCAGCGCACCGTGAAGGGCGAGGTGGTGTCGTCGACCTTCGACGAACCCGCCGCGCGTCACGTGCAGGTCGCGGAGATGGTCATCGAAAAGGCCAAGCGTCTCGTGGAGCACAAGAAGGACGTCGTGATCCTGCTCGACTCGATCACGCGACTCGCGCGCGCCTACAACACGGTGGTGCCGAGCTCCGGCAAGGTGCTCACCGGCGGTGTGGACGCGAACGCGTTGCAGCGTCCGAAGCGCTTCTTCGGCGCCGCGCGCAACATCGAGGAGGGTGGCAGCCTGACGATCCTGGCCACCGCCCTGATCGACACCGGCTCCAAGATGGACGACGTGATCTACGAAGAGTTCAAGGGCACGGGCAACAGCGAAATCCACCTGGATCGTCGCATCGCCGAAAAGCGTGTGTTCCCGTCCGTGAACATCAACCGTTCCGGTACGCGCAAGGAAGAGCTGATCACCGACGCGGGCGAGCTCGCCAAGATCTGGATCCTGCGGAAGCTCCTGCATCCCATGGACGAGTTGGCGGCCATCGAATTCCTGTTGGACAAGATGAAGGACACCAAGACCAACAGCGAATTCTTCGAGGCAATGAAGAGATAGATCACATACCCGGTGTGATCCACCTCACACCGGGTCTGTCTCTTGCAACCGACGCTGGCGCAGCTTCCCTACCTGTTAGATGATGACGCGGCCCGGCCCTCCGGGCCGCTTGTCTTTCCGAGGTCAGGGAACCGGGATGCGTCTCACGCTCATCGTTGTGTTGTGCCTGCTGAACGCGGGCTGCGCCATCGTTCGCAAGGACAAGGCCGAGCCCGTCGACAACCAGGGCCCGCGCAAGGAAAAGGCCGAGCCCGAGCTCAAGCCGAGCGAGGTACTCAAGCCCAAGTCCTTGAAGCTCGCGAGCCCGGTCTCGGATCGCTTCTACATGCGTGGCACCTATTTCAATGCCGCCGTGGATTCGCTCGTGCGACTCGATCCCACCGCCGTCACCGTCCCGGGAACCACGCTGAGCGGCGAGGAAGACCTCGGCCTCGATGACCAGGTCGACCAGGGGCGCATGGAATTCGACTTCCGCCTGCGCGAACGCAACCACGTGCGCATCGACTACTTCAAGCTGAGCCGCTTCCAGCAGCAGCCGCTGCCGCGTCCCATCCTGTTTGGCAACGTGATCTTCGGTGAGGGAGTTATCTTCCGCACGAACCTCGACTGGCGCACGCTGGGCTTCACCTATACGTACTCCTTCCTGAAGTCCGACCGCTACGAGGCCGGGCTCGGACTCGGCGTACACCTCATCCAGGGCCACCTCGAAGGTGGCGTGCCCGGGACGCTCACTAAGCAGAAAGTGGAGTCCGTGGGCATCTTCCCGACCATCGCGTTCACCGGCGCCTATCGCATCTCCAAGCGCTGGGCGGTCACGGTGCGCGGCCAGCAGTACGAGGCGAGCCCCGAGGATTTCCGCGGCAAGATGTCCGACTACCACGGCGACATCCAGTACCGCTGGCGCAAGAACTTCGCGGTGGGCATCGGCTACACGGCGCTGATGACCGATCTCGAAGTCGAAGATCCGGGCGGCGGCCTGTTCAATCTCGAGGTCGGCGGTCCCGAGCTGTTCTTCCGCGCCAGCTTCTGAGGGATTCCTTGGACAAGCGAATTCGCAGGGTCGTCATCGTCGGCGGCGGCACGGCCGGCTGGATGACGGCGGCCACGCTCGGTCGCTTCCTCAAGAACGGCTACTCCGAAATCCGCGTCATCGAGTCCGAGGAAATCGGCACCGTTGGCGTCGGCGAATCCACCATCCCGCAGATGCGGATCTTCAACCGCATGCTGGCGCTCGATGAAAACGAGTTCGTGAGCCGCACCCAGGCGACCTTCAAGCTCGCCATCGAATTCCGCGACTGGCGCCGTATCGGCGATGCGTACTTCCATCCTTTCGGCCCCTACGGCCTCGACATGGAAGGCGTTTCCTTCCACGCCTACTGGCTCAAGCTGAAAGCGCTGGGGCAGGCGCCGGATCTCGGTGACTATTCGCTCGAGCTCTCGGCCGCGCGCCAGTCGCGTTTCATGCGGCCCATCGAGAAGCGCAACTCGCCGCTCAGCGCCATCGCCTACGCATTCCATTTCGATGCCGGGCTGTACGCGAAATTCCTGCGCGAGTTCGCCGAGAAACACGGCGTCAAGCGCACCGAGGGCAAGATCGTCGACGTGCAGCTCAATGGCGAGAGTGGCTTCATCGAAGCTGTGAAGCTCGCAGACGGGCAGCGCGTCGAGGGTGACCTGTGGATCGATTGCTCCGGGTTCCGCGGCCTGCTGATCGAACAGGCGCTGAAAACCGGCTACGAAGACTGGTCGCACTGGCTGATCAACGATCGCGCCTGGGCCGTGCCCTGCGAGAAGGCGGGCGACCGCCATCCGGTGACGCGCGCCATCGCGCGCACCGCGGGCTGGCAGTGGCGCATTCCGCTGCAGCATCGCATCGGCAATGGTTATGCCTTCTCCAGCAAGTTCGTGAGCGAGGACGAGGCGGCCGGCACGCTGCTTTCGCACCTGGAGGGCAAGCCGCTCAAGGATCCGATGCTGATCCGGTTCACCACCGGCAAGCGCCGGAAGTCCTGGAACCGGAACTGCGTGGCCATCGGGCTCTCGGCGGGATTCATGGAGCCGCTCGAGTCGCAGAGCATCTACCTCATCCAGGTGGCGATCGCGCGGCTGCTCACGGTGTTCCCGGATCGTGGCTTCGAGCCCGCCGACGCGGCGCATTTCAATCGCCTCATGGACTGGGAGTTCGACCGCATCCGTGATTTCCTGGTGCTGCACTTCCATGCCACCGAGCGCACCGACTCGCCGTACTGGGAGTACTGCCGCAACATGAAGGTCCCGGATTTTCTCGCCGAGAAGATCGCGTTGTTCCAGGGGCACGGGCGCATCTTCCGCGACAACAACGAGCTGTTCAGCGACAACAGCTGGTTCTCGGTGTTCCTCGGCCAGGGCCTGCGTCCGCGCAGCTACGACCCGCTGGTCGACGTGATGCCGGAAAAAGAATTCCACGATCGCATGACCAACATCCGCACGGTGATCCAGAACTCGGTGGCGCAGATGCCCGACCACTGGGAGTTCATCACCAAGAACTGCGCCGCGCGGCCGATGTAGTCGAGGCGCACCGCAGTCTTCAGGGGGATTCTTGGACAGGCGAATTCGCAAAGTCGTCGTCGTGGGTGGTGGTACGGCAGGTTGGATGACCGCCGCCGCGCTCGCCAAGATCCTCAAGGGTGGTTACACCGAGATCCAGGTCATCGAGTCCGACTCAATCGGTATCGTTGGCGTTGGCGAATCGACGATTCCACAGATGCGGCTCTTCATCCGACTGCTGGAACTCGACGAGAACGAGTTCGTGCGCAAGACGCAGGCCACCTTCAAGCTGGCCATCGAGTTCCGTGATTGGGCGCGGATTGGCGACCGCTACTACCACCCCTTCGGTCCCTATGGCCTGAACATGGAGGGCGTGTCGTTCCACGCCTACTGGCTCAAGTTGCATGCCATGGGTGAGGTGCCGGACATCGGCGAGTACAACCTTGAAATCATGGGCGCGCGGCAATCGCGGTTCATGCGTCCCCTCGAGGATCGCAACTCACCGCTCTCGGGCATCGGCTACGCGTATCACTTCGACGCGGCATTGTTCGCGAGGTACCTGCGCGAGTTCGCCGAGAAGCGCGGCGCGACACGTACCGAAGGCAGGATCGTCGACGTGCACCTCGACGGCGAGCGCGGCTTCATCGAGGCAGTCACCCTGGAGAGTGGCATGCGGATCGAGGGCGATCTGTGGATCGATTGCTCCGGCTTTGGTGCGCTGCTGATCGAGAAGACCCTGAAAACCGGTTACGAAGACTGGTCGCGATGGCTGATCAACGACCGCGCCTGGGCCGTGCAATCCGAATCGGGTGGCGACTTGCAGCCGGTGACCCGGGCTACTGCACGTGCCGCGGGCTGGCAATGGCGCATCCCGTTGCAGCACCGCGTTGGCAATGGCTACGCGCACTGCAGCCAGTTCGTCGGCGAAGAAGAAGCGCGGAATACGCTGCTTGCCAACCTGGACGGCAAGCCGGCGCGCGATCCCTGGATGCTCAGGTTCACGGCCGGGCGGCGCCGGAAGTCATGGAACAAGAACTGTGTCGCGATCGGATTGTCGGCGGGTTTCATGGAGCCGCTCGAGTCGCAGAGCATTTTCCTGATCCAGGTCGCGATCGCACGGCTGCTCGCGTATTTCCCGGATCGCGGATTCGAGCCCGCTGACGCGGAACGCTTCAACCGCCTCATGTGCTTCGAGTACGAACGCATCCGTGACTTCCTGGTGCTGCACTACCGCGCCACCGAGCGCAACGACACACCGTACTGGGACTACTGTCGCAACATGCCGATCCCCGACTCATTGCAAGAGAGAATCGACCTGTTCGAAAGCCACGGTCGCGTGTTTCGCGAGGCCGACGAGTTGTTCGGCGAATACAGCTGGTTTTCCATCCTGGTGGGGCAACGCCTGAGGGCGCGGGGCTACGACCCGGTGGCCGACGTGATGCCGCTGGAAGAGTTGCGCAAGCGAATGAACCACCTCAAGACAGCGATCGGCCGGGCAGCGGCGCAGATGCCGGACCATCGGGAATTCATCGCGAAGAATTGCGCCGCGTCGCCCGTCTAGTTGGGGGGCGTTGCGCGGGTTCACTCGCGCAGGAAGTCCACCACCCGCTGGATGGTCGCCGGGTCGCGCAAAGCGCCGCTGTGTCCGAAGCCGTGCGTGCGCCACAGAACTGCGCCCGGGATCGCGGCGGCGAGCGCGGCTCCCTGCTCGATCGGCGCGACGTTGTCGTCCTCGTCGTGAACCACCAGCACCGGGATTCGCACACTTGGCGCCGCGGCCGTCGCCGCCACGGCGCTCGCCGGACGGCCGAACTTGACCGCGAAGCGCTGGCGGAGATTCTCCAGCGCAGGTTTTTCGAGGCCTAACATCATGGCGAACGATTCCAGGATGTAGTCCATGTCCGACGGCACACCGATGAGGCAAATCTTCTTCGGGTGGTGATCGGCGGTTTCGGCGAGCACGGTGAGCACGGCGCCGCCGCCGAGTGAATGGCCGATGACGGCGTGGATGGGTTCGTGTGCGCGCAGCACCGCCGCCAGGCTGTCCCGGAACAGCGGCAAGCCGGAAAAGCGGCCGGGCGAGGTGCCGTGCGCCGGCGCGTCGATCCCGAGCACCGAGAATCCGGCCGCGCGCAGCGGCGCCACGAAGTCGGCGAAACGGGCGGCGTGCGAACCCCAGCCGTGAAGCAGGACCACGGTTGGACCCGCATGCTGCCAGCGCCACACGGTGAACCGCTCCTCTTCGCAACGAAGCATGGTGCGTGTGGCCTGCGCGATGATGGGCGCGTCGGCGGCCTCCACCTTGCGCCGTGGGGGCATCTGGAACAGCAGGAACGCGAGCCAGCCCGCGAGCGAGCTGCTGATTCGCTGCACGAAGGCGAAGAACGTGCGCAGCCTGCGCTGCACCGCAGGAGTCACGCCCGGCACGACTCGTCCCAGCACCGGCTTGCGACGTTCCTTCATCATTGGCGCCAGTCTATGCCGGAACACAGTGCCAAAACACGGTGCCAAAACATGGTGATAGAGTCGCCGCACTCACTACCAAGAGGCTCTTCATGAAACGCATTGCCATGATTGCGGGCTGCCTGGTGGCGGCGCACACCGCGTCCGCGGGCATCTATATCGAGATGGCCAACCACAACCTGACCACCAACTCCACCAAGCTCCAGCAGAAGATGTACATACAGGGCGGCTCGGGACGCATCGTCGACAGCGAAGGCCGCGTGACGCTCATCAAGGGCGACGCGATGTACATCATCGACGACAGCGACAAGACCTACGTCGCCATGGACAAGGCGACCATGGAGAAAGTCGCCAAGCAGCTCAACGAGGCCATCGCCAAGGCGAAGGAGCAGATCGCCAAGCTGCCGCCCGAGCAGCGTGCGCAGGCCGAGCAGATGATGGGTGGCGCCAACCTGGGTGGCGGCGAGAACAAGGTGGACGTGGCCGACACGGGCAAGTCCGACACCGTCGAAGGCCGCAAGTGCCGGGTATGGGACGTGACTCGCAACGGCGAGCTCGACGAGCAGATCTGCGTGGTGCCGTTCAACGCATTGCCGGGCAAGGAAGACCTGAGCGCGGTGTTCGCCAAGTTCGCGAAGATCTACGAGGAAATTACGAAATCCGTCCCCATGTTGGCGGGCTCGATGAACAACGAGTTCACGGCGCGCGTGAAGGCCGGCGGTTTTCCGGTCCGTTCGCGTGGCTACGAGAACGGCAAGCTCATCGACGAGGAAACGCTGGTCAAGGTGTGGCGCGAGGAAGCCGTCCCGGCTTCCATGCTCGAGATCCCGGCGGGATACACCCAGAAACAGCTTCCCATGGGACCCCATTGATAGAGGTGCGATGAAGTTCAGCGACTACTACGCCGCGCTGGGCGTCGAGCGTGGCGCTTCGCAGGAGGAGATCAAGAAGGCCTACCGGCGGCTGGCGCAGAAATACCATCCGGACGTCTCGAAAGAGCCGGAGGCCGAGGCGCGTTTCAAGGAAATCGCCGAGGCCTACCAGACGCTGAAGGATCCCGTGAAGCGCGCGGCCTATGACGAGCTCGGCAAACGCCCGCAGGGCGAGGAGTTCCGTCCGCCGCCGGACTGGACCCGCCAGCACGCCGGCGGAGACGGGCAGTTCTCGTTCGAGGACATGGACTTCGCGGACCTGTTCTCGCGCTTCGGAGCGCGTCGCGGCGGCGGTGGCCCCTTTGGTGGCGAAGCCGGCGGGATGCCCGGCCAGGATTTCGAGATTCCCGTCGAGATCAGTCTCGAGGATGCGTTTCGCGGGACGACGCTCGAGCTGCAACTGCAGATGCCCGAGTACGACGAGTCGGGACGCCTGCGCCGCGTACCCCGCACGGTCAAGGCGCGGGTGGCGCCGGGCGCCGTGGATGGTCAGCGCCTGAGGCTGCCGGGCAAGGGCGGCAAGGGATTCAGCGGCGGCCGCGACGGTGACCTGTACCTCGACATCACGCTCAAGCCGCATGCGTTGTACCGGGCCACCGGCCATGACTTGTACGTGGACCTGCCGCTCGCCACCTGGGAAGCCGCGCTCGGCGCCTCGGTGGAAGTGCCGACGCTCGCGGGCTCGGTGAACCTCAAGGTGCCCGCGGGCACGGCCTCGGGCCGCAAGTTGCGCCTCTCGGGACGCGGATTGCCGAAGCCGCGGGGCGGGGCGGGCGACCTGTTCGCCGTGGCGCAGATCGTGGTGCCCGCGCAGCTCACGGAACGTGAGCGCGAGCTCTACGAAAGCCTGCGCCAGGTTTCCGACGCCAACCCGCGCGGCCGGTTCGCGGAGCGCGCATGAGCCACGAGACCGAAGTGTTGTGGCTCGACGAACAGCGGGTGGTGAGTCTCGAGGAACTGATGCAGGTGTCGGGACTCACGCGCACGGAGCTGCTGGAGCTCGTGCACTGCGGAGCGCTGCCGGTGCGCGAGGAGCGCGGCGCGAGCTACTACTTCGCGGCGCAGACCATCAGCGCGGCGCGCACCGCCTGCCGGCTGCGCGACGAGCTGGAGCTGGACGTGACCGGGCTGGGAGTGGCGCTGCGCCTGCTGGAGCGCGTGCGCGGGCTCGAAGAGGAGATCGCGCGCCTGCGCGCGCTGCTGCCCCACGCGTAGAAGATAGTTAGACGGCTATTTCCCGCCGAACAGCGCCTCGAGCAACCCGACGGCCACTCTGTCGAGCAGGTCTTCTCCGAACGACTTGTGGTCGTCGTGGTCGACGACGACGGCGACCTTGCAATAGGCGCGGCGCTGCTCCGGGCTCAGCGCGTCGAAGCTCGCCAGGCAGCCGAGATTGCCGTCTTCGTGCAGCTGCACGTAATTCAAGGACTCCGGATTCTCGACGGGCACGGTGTACAGCGCGTTGTGCTCCCGGTCGCGCCCCACGCATCCATTCATGCCGCAGTCGTAATGATCGAGCGTACGCGGCGTCGCGGATGCGGCCTCCGGCGGCCGCCACGCCACCACCTGGCCGTGCTCGGGCTTCGCGGGCGCGGCATCCGGGGTTTCCTCGCGCACCTCGCCGTACTGCGAGGCGGCGGTGTCGCGGATCACCTTGCGCACGTCGTCGCGGTGAAAATCGAACCCGGGCCCGGGGGCCTGGGGCAGTGTCTCTTCCGTCCAGCCCAGCGCGGGTAGCGCCAGCAATCCGGCCAAGATCCATTGACGTGTCCGCATGTACGAAGCGTAGGCTTGCGCGCTTCTGCCAGACAAGATCGGCGCGGAAAGAATGTGCGCGGCGGCGGCATTCAGCCTGCATTCAGTTTGCGCGCAAACCTGTTAATTTACGGCGCACTCAACCGGGGGAAGAACATGAGCGTGATCAAGCGCCGCCAATTCCTGCGTTCCACGCTGGCCACCGTCCCGGCCGCGCTGTTGCCCTATGGCAAGTTGTTTGCCGCGGCCGAAGCGACGACGTTCAACGATGTCGAGGCCGTCACCGGCACGGGCAAGGAGATTCTCCTCAAAGCAGGTGACGTCAAGGACTTCGCGGCGCGCCTGCGCGGCAGCCTGCTGCTGCGCGACAGCGCCGGATACGACGCCGCCCGGCGCATCTGGAACGGTGCCTTCGACCGGCATCCGGCCTTGATCGCGCGCTGCACCGGCGCGGCCGACGTAACGGAAGCCGTCAAGTTCGCGGCCGCGAATCAGCTGCTGCTCGCGGTGCGTGGCGGCGGCCACAGCCTCTCGGGGCAGTCCGTTTGCGAGAAAGGGCTGATGATCGACCTGTCGCAGATGAACGGCGTGCGCGTCGACCCGGTGCGCAAGATCGCCACCGTCGAGGGCGGAGCTTTGTTAGGCGCGCTCGACCGCGAGGCGCTGGCATTGGGACTCGCGACGACTGCGGGTACCGTGTCACATACGGGCGTGGGCGGACTCACGCTTGGCGGTGGCTTCGGTCGCTTGTGCCGGCGCTTCGGGCTTGCCTGCGACAACGTGCGCGCCATCGACCTGGTGACCGCGGACGGAAAATTCCTCAACACCAGCACCCGGCAGAACCCGGAACTCTTCTGGGGCCTGCGCGGCGGTGGCGGCAATTTCGGCGTGGCCACCTCGTTCGACTTCCAGCTGCATCAGGTCGATCCCATCATGCTGGGTGGTGAGCTGATGTATTCCTGGGAAGACGCCCCGGCCGTGCTCAAGTTCATCTTCGACTTCGCAAGGGAGGCGCCGGATGAGCTCAACATGGATGTTGCCGCGGTGCGTTTGCCCAACAACGTGCGCTTCGTGTCCATCGAAATCTGCTACAGCGGGGTCCATGCGGAGGGCGAGAAGGTGATCGCGCCGCTGCGGCAGATCCGCAAGCCCATCCAGGACACCGTCGGACCGACGCCGTACGTCAAATTGCAGTCGTCCAGCGACGTCAGCACCGAGCATGGCCACCGCTACTACATCAAGGGCGGATTCGTGCAGCAGTCGAGCCAGGGCTTCATCGACACCATGCTCGGCATCGTGGCGGACGCCAACCTGCCGCAAGTGCAGGCGGTGTCCGTGCCGCAGGGCGGCGGCGCGATCAAACGCGTGAAGCCGCAGGCCACCGCGTTTGCACAACGCGCCGCGGATCACAACGCGTTCGTCTTCACGCGTTGGGATGACCCGGCGCAGAACGATGCGGTATCCGCCTGGATCAAGTCCGCGTGGGCGAAACTCGAGCCGCACACCTACGGCTTTTACGTCAACGAATTCAACGCGGATGACGCGGCGCGCCTGCGCACCACCTACGCCGGCAATTTCGGCCGCATGGTCGATCTGAAAACGAAGTACGACCCTAACAACCTGTTCCGGCTCAACGCCAACGTCGCACCGAAGTCGGCGTAGGGCGGTACCCGCGAATTCTGCGGGAATGCATGCATCGAAATGCTACCACTGTGGGGCGCATCTCGCCGGCGTAAACTGCGCGCATGTTTCATGACGCCGACGCCTTGCTACTCGCACGTCTCCAGTTCGGTTTCACGATCAGTTTTCATTTCATCTTTCCCGCGTTTTCCATCGGGCTCGCGAGTTACCTCGCGGTGCTCGAGGCGTTGTGGCTCAGGACCGGCCGCGCGCTCTACCTGGATCTGTACAAGTACTGGTTGAAAATTTTTGCCGTGGTGTTCGCCATGGGCGTGGTGTCGGGCATCGTGATGTCCTACCAGTTCGGCACCAACTGGGCGGTGTTCTCCGATCGCGCGGGTCCGGTGATCGGGCCGTTGATGGCCTACGAGGTGTTGACGGCGTTCTTCCTCGAGGCCGGCTTCCTCGGCGTCATGCTGTTCGGCATGAAGAAGGTGGGCCGGCGCCTGCACTTCTTCGCCACGCTGATGGTGGCCGTCGGCACCTTCATCTCCGCGTTCTGGATCCTGAGCGTCAACAGCTGGATGCAGACGCCGCAGGGGTACGCCATCAACACGCAGGGCCAGTTCGTGCCCGCGGCCGGCTGGTTACCGATCATATTCAACCCGAGCTTTCCATACCGGCTCGTGCACACGGTCATCGCGGCCTATCTCACCACCGCGCTCGTGGTCGGCGCGGTCGGTGCCTGGCACCTGCTGCACCAATCTTCGAAAGACGAGGCGAAACACGAGCACGCGCGCACCATGTTCTCCATGGCGATGTGGATGGCGGCGATCGTGGCGCCCGTGCAGGTGCTGGTGGGTGATGCGCACGGGCTCAACACGCTCGAACACCAGCCGGCCAAGGTCATGGCCATGGAAGGGCATTTCCAGAGCCATCCCGAGGGCGCGCCGTTGATCCTGTTCGGCATCCCGGACGACGAAGCGCAGCGCATGAACTACGTGGTCGAGATTCCGCGGCTGTCCTCGCTGATCCTGAAGCACGACCTCGATGCGCCGCTCGCCGGTCTCGACAGTGTGCCGGCGTGGAACCGGCCGCCCGTGGAGATCGTGTTCTGGTCGTTTCGCGTGATGGTCGGACTCGGCGTGCTCATGCTCGCGCTCGGCGCGTGGAGCCTCATCGCACGGCTGGCGAAGAAGCTCTACGACTGGCGCGCGCTGCTGCGCTTCGCGGTGCTCATGGGTCCGTCGGGCTTCATCGCCGTGCTCGCGGGCTGGATCACCACCGAGGTCGGACGCCAGCCGTTCACCGTGTATGGATTGATGCGCACTGCCGAGTCGGCCTCGCCGCTCGCGGCGCCGGCCGTGGGCGCATCACTCGTGGCTTTCGTCGTGGTGTATTTCACCGTGTTCGGCATGGGGACCTGGTACCTGTTGAGGCTCATGTCGCGTGCGCCCCAGCCGCACGAACCCGGGCCTGCCAACGCGCCGGCGCATGCCGCCGGCATCACGCCGGCCCCGGCGCTGGCAGCGGCGAAGGAGGGCGGCCATGGCGGATGACACCGTGCTCACCCACATCTGGGGCGGCATTCTCGCGTTCGCCGTCTTCATGTACGTGGTCATGGACGGCTTCGATCTCGGCATCGGCGTGCTGTTCCGCGTGTTCGCGGTGGGCAAGGAACGCGATACCGCGATGAATTCCATAGCGCCGGTGTGGGACGGGAACGAAACCTGGCTGGTGCTCGGGGGTGGCGGGTTGTTAGCCGCCTTTCCGCTGGCGTACGCCGTGATCATGTCGGCGCTGTACGCGCCACTGATTGCCATGCTGCTGGCGCTGGTGTTCCGCGGCGTGGCATTCGAATTCCGCTGGCGCGACCCCGCGCATCGCGGGTTCTGGGACCTGGCATTCACCGGCGGCTCGCTGGTCGCGGCGCTCATGCAGGGCATCATGCTCGGCGCGCTGCTGCAGGGGATTCACGTCGAGGGGCGCGCCTACGGCGGCGGCTGGTGGGACTGGCTCACGCCGTTCAGCGTGTTGACCGGCGTGAGCGTGGTGTGCGGTTACTCCCTGCTGGGTGCCTGCTGGCTGAACTGGAAAACGGAAGGCGAGACGCAGGCGCATGCACGGCGCCTCATGCGGCTGCTGGCGCCGCTGACGCTCGCGGCCATCGTCGCGGTGAGTTCGGCGACGCCATTCCTCGGCAATGAATATTTCGAGCGCTGGTTCAGCATGCCGCGGGTGTTGTTCACCGCGCAGGTGCCGCTGGTGATCGCGATACTGACGTGGCGCTTCGTGCGCAGCCTGCGCCGCGACTACGAGCTCGCGCCCTTCGTGCTGACGCTCGCGGTGTTCGCGCTGTGTTACGTCGGGCTGGGCATCAGCATGTTTCCCTACCTCGTGCCCAATGCCATCACGCTGCAGGCCGCCGCCGCGCCGGCCTCGAGCCAGGCCTTCATGCTGGTGGGCGCGGTACTGCTGGTGCCCGTGATCCTGGGTTACACGGCCTGGTCGTACTGGGTGTTCCGCGGCAAGGTCGCGCACGAGGGGTACCATTGAGTACGCGCGCCCGCCTCGGCTGGATGGCCCTCATCTGGGCCGCGAGCGTGTCCCTGCTTGGGGTAGTTAGCCTGCTGCTGCGCTGGTGGCTAAAGTAGCGGCTGCCCAGGACGGTGCCGGAACATGCATTCCGGCATAACTTCGTGTGTCGCGCCTTCGGATGGCGAGCGTGAGTTATGCCGGAATGCATGCTCCGGCACCATCTTCACGCCCATCACGAGAACCACATGAACCAGAACTCCGCGCTCTACGCCTTCGGCGCAATCTTGTTAGGCGTCGTCACGCTGTGCTTCGGCGACTTCGCGCTGCAGTGGCAGCCGGTGCCCGCCGGCATCGGCATGCGGACGCCGCTCGTCTACCTGAGCGCCGTGCTGCTGCTCGCCGGTGGCGGCGCGCTGCTCGTGCGCCGCTGGGAGCGCGGCGGCGCGCTGCTGCTCGCGGTGTTCTACGGAACCTGGGTGGTGGCGCTGCACCTCCCGCGTGCCTTCGCGGCGGCCGGTCATATCTATGCCTGGAATGGCCCGGCTGAAATCACCTACCTGGCGATGGGCGCGGTGGTCCTGGTGGCCACCAGCGCGGGCTCCATGCGCAAGACCTTGATACTCGTCGCCCGGATCCTCGCGGGTGCAAGCGCCGTGGTCTTCGGCTTCACACATTTCAGCTACATCGACGTCACGGCCACCTTCGTGCCGGCCTGGATCCCGCCGTCGACGGTGTTCTGGGCCTGGGCCACGGGTGCCGGTCACCTCGCCGCCGGGCTCGCGCTGGTGAGCGGGTTCCAGGCGCGGCTCGCGGTCACGCTGCATGCGGCTATGATGGCCTCGTTCGTCGTGCTGGTTCACATCCCGCGGGTCATTGCCGAACCGCACAAGCACGAGGAATGGATCATGCTTGGAGTCTCGAGCGGGCTCACCGGGGCCGCCTGGCTCATCAGGAAATACGCCACTTGAACGAAGACGACCGACCCTCGCCACTGCCGCCAATCTCCGTGCCGCATACGCAGCTTTCGCCCGATGCCCTGAAGGGCGTGATCGAATCCTTCGTGCTGCGCGAGGGCACCGACTACGGTGAACGCGACGTCGCCTTCGACACCAAGGTCATGCAGGTGCGCCGCCAGCTCGAGCGGCGCGAAGCGCAGATCGTCTTCGACCCCAACACCGAGAGCATCGACATCGTGGTCCGCAAACCCGGCGACGCGCACGGCCCCGGCTGAGTTCCCCTCACTAGTCACCTCGCGGTATCTTCGCGCCCGGGAGGTGATGGATGGACCAACGCCAGGTTTCTTGGCGCGACAAGCTGCGCTATTGGTTCGAGAACACGCTGTCGAAGGGGACCATCGCCATCATCGGCTGGCTGGCGCTGGTGTCGCTGGCCATCATTGCGCTGGCGGGCCTGGTGCTCGCCGCGATGCACATCGGTGCTGATGAACGCGCCCACGAATACGGCTTCTTCGAGGGCATGTGGCAAAGCATGCTGCGTACCCTCGATCCCGGCGTGGTCGCCGGTGACAGCGGCTGGCAACTTCGCCTGCTGATGCTGATCGTCACCGTCGGTGGCATCTTCATCGTCAGCATCCTGATCGGCACGATCACCTCCGGCCTGGAGGCGCGCCTCACCGAGCTGCGCAAGGGCCGCTCGCGCGTCATCGAGCACCAGTTCACGCTGATCCTCGGCTGGTCGAGCAAGGTGTATTCCATCATCGGCGAGCTGCTGATCGCCAACGAGAACCAGAAGGATCCCTGCATCGTCATCCTCGCCGAACGCGACAAGGTGGAGATGGAGGATGACATCCGCTCGAAATTCCCGAGCACCCGCAACACGCGGGTCATCTGCCGCAGCGGCAATCCGCTGGACCTCGACGATCTCGCCGTCGTGGATCCGCACTCGGCGCGCTCCATCGTGGTGCTGGCCCCGGAAACCGACAACCCCGACATCCACGTCATCAAGTCGGTGCTGGCCATCACCAACAACCCGGCGCGGAAGAAGGAGCCGTATCACATCGTCGCGGAGATCCGTGATCCCAAGAACCTCGAGGCGGCCAGGCTGGTCGGCGGCAAGGAAGCTATCTACGTGCAGGGCGAGGACCTGATCGCCCGCGTCACCGCGCAGACCTGCCGCCAGTCCGGGCTCTCCGTGGTGTACACCGAACTACTCGATTTCGACGGCGCGGAGATCTACTTCAAGGCGGAACCCGCGCTGGCCGGGCGCACCTACCGCGAAATCGTCGGCGCCTACGAGGATTCCACCGTCATGGGCATGATGCGCGCCGACGGCGAAGTGCTCATCAACCCGCCCATGGACACGACCTACGCCAACGGCGACCAGGTCATCGCCATCAGCGAGGACGATGACACGCTGGTGCTGTCGAAAGACGGGGGCGGCGGGTTGCCCGACACCAGCGCGGTCGCCAATCGCGAGCGCCTGCAGGCGGCGCCCGAGCGCATCCTGGTGCTGGGATGGAACGACAAGGCGCAGGCCATCATCGAGGAGCTCGACAATTACGTCGCGCCCGGCTCGGAAACCATCGTCATCTGCCGCCACGAAGGGGCGCGCGACGTCCTGCTCAACGTGGCCAGGCGCATGCAGCGCCAGCGCGTGCGTTTCGCCGACGGCGACGTCACGCATGCCGCGACGCTGGCCGCGGTCAAGGCCACCACCTTCGAGCACGTCATCCTGCTGAGCTACAACGACCTGCCAATCCAGGAGGCAGACGCGAAGACGCTGATCACGCTGCTGCATCTGCGCAACCTCGCCGACGCCGCCGGAATCCGCATGTCCATCGTCAGCGAGATGATGGACCTGCGTAACCGCGCGCTGGCGCAGATCGCGCGTGCCGACGATTTCATCGTCAGCGACAAGCTGGTGAGCCTCATGATGGCGCAGTTGTCGGAAAACGCGAATCTCGATCGCGTGTTCAAGGTACTGTTCAGTTCGGAAGGTTCCGAGATATACATCCGCCCCATGAGCGACTACATCAGGCTCGGCAGCACCGTGGACTTCTACACCGTGCTCGAAGCCGCGGCCCAGCGCGGCGAGACCGCGATCGGCTATCGCCTCATGAAATACGCCGACGACAAGGATCGCGGCTATGGCGTGAACGTGAACCCGAAGAAATCCGAAAAACACAGCTTCGCGCAGAACGACCAGATCGTGGTCCTGGCAGAAGGCTGATGCTGAATCGCCGCAACCTGCTCAACCTCGCGCTGGCCGCGGCCGTTGCGGCGCCCGCGGACGCGGCGCGCGGCGCCGCCGCGCTCAAGGACATCCACAAGAAGATCGGTGGCCGGCTGGGCGTGCACATCCTCGACTCGCAGAGCGGCCGGCGCATCACCTACGACGACGGCTCCCGCTACGCGATGGCGTCGACCTGCAAGGTGCCGCTGGCCGCGGCGATTCTCTGGCAGGTGGACCACGGCGCGTTTCCGCTGTCCCACCCGCTGCCGATCTCGAGCGAGCAGCTGGTGCCGAACTCGCCCATCGTCGAGCACCAGCTCGCGGCAGGGCACCAGGGCATGTCGGTGCGCGACCTGTGCGCTGCGGCGGTGACCTACAGCGACAACACCGCCGCAAACGTGCTGTTCGCCGGCATCGGCGGTCCCGCGGCGTTGACCACCTTCGTGCGCAGCATCGGCGACGAGGTCACGCGCTTCGATCGCAACGAGCCTTCGCTCAACACGAACACGCCCGGCGACGAGCGCGACACCACCACGCCGCGTGCCATGGCCGACACCATGCTCAAGATCTTCACCCAGGACGTGATGTCGGTGGCCTCACGCGCCATGCTGATCGACTGGATGACCGTGGCGCGCGCCGGCATGGATCGCGTGCGCGCCGGCTTGCCGCGCAACTGGCAATCCGCCGACAAGACCGGCACCACGCAGAACGGCGCTTACAACGACCTGGCGATCGCCTGGCCCCCCGGCCGCCGTCCCATCTTGATCGCCGCCTTCATGAGCGAGTCGACGCAGCCGCCGAAGGCACTCAGCGCCGCGCATGCGCATATCGGCGCCCTCGTCGCCGCCGAAAAGTGGAAGTGACTTCCTACTAGTCGACTAGTTGACAGGCACCGCATTTCCGCGCTCTACTACTAGCAGACTAGTAGGAGAGCTCCATGGACATCGTCCTGGCAGATCGCGAAGCCGAATTGATGGAAGTCCTGTGGGATCACGGCGCGTGCACCGTGGCGGAAGTGCGTGAACGCGTGAGCGACGATCTCGCGTACACCACGGTGCTGACCATGCTGCGCACCCTTGAAACCAAGGGTTACGTGACACACGAGGCCGATGGCAAAGCGCATCGCTACAGCGCGCTTATCGACCGCGATGCCGCGCGGCGCAGCGCATTGCGCGCCATGTCGGAGAAATTCTTCAAGGGTTCGACCGCCATGCTGCTCACGCACCTCGTGGCGGATGAAAAACTTTCCGAGGCCGATCTCAAGCGGCTCAAGACATTGCTCACCGAGCGAGCCAGGAAGGGCAGGTCGTGATCCTCTCGTTCGTGCTCTACAGCGCCGTGGTGGGCGCATTCGCCGCCGCGGCTGCCTGGCTGGTGGAACGCGCGCTGGCGGCGATCGCCGCGCCGCGCCGCGGCGCCTGGCTGTTGGCCATCGCGGCGACCTTGTTGATGCCGCTGCTGGCAACCACGCTGCGCAACCCGGTGCCGCGTTTCCCGCCGCCGCGCATGGATTCCCCGCCGACGGAGTTAATCGCTGCCAGTCGTGTCATGACCTCTTTTACGGCTGCACCGACCCTGCGAGAGACGCGCATCGCGGGCCTGCCGCTCGACGTGTATGTCGCGGCGGCCTGGGCATTCGCCAGCCTTTCGCTGCTGAGTTTGCACGCCCTCGGAGCCTGGCGGCTCGCGCGGCGTGCCCGCGCGTGGCGCGCGATGCGCTTCGCTGACCACGAAATCGCGGTGGCCCCGGACATCGGCCCGGCGGTGTACGGCTGGTGGCGGCCGCGCGTGGTGATGCCGGCGTGGTTGCTGGAAGCGCCGCCCGACGCGCAGCGCCTGGCGCTGGAGCACGAGCGGCAGCATCTCGAAGCACGCGATCCGCAATGGCTGGCCGCCGCCACGTTTCTTGGCGCATTGCTGCCATGGAACCTGCCGCTGCTGTGGATGCTGCGTCGCCTGCGCTTCGCCCTCGAGGTGGACTGCGATACACGCGTGCTGCGCGCCGGCGCGGATGCCGGCGACTACGGACTCGCGCTGCTGTTCGTCAGCGAGCGCCAGGCGCGCGCACCGCTCGCCACGCTCGCACTGATCGAGCGCTCGTCACAACTGGAACGGAGGATCGACATCATGATTGCCACTCCACGCCGCTATCCTGCGCTCGCCGCCGGGCTGTGCCTCGCGCTCGCGGCCTCCTGCGTCGTCGTCGCCGCGCAGGTGGACGCACCGGCAACCATCATCGAGAACACGCCGCTCAAGCCCACACCGAACGGCGGCACCGCGTTGCGCCTGGGCCAGCGCTTCGAACGTCTGCTGCTCGATGACTTTCCGGGCTTGCTGGACTCCGACAGTGGTGGCGCCGCGGGCACCGCCGTCGTCGTGGTGCGGCTCAATGCCGACTGGAGCGTCGACAAGGCTGCCAAGATCGTGATGCCCGCGCCCATCGACCAGGTGCAACTCGATGAATCCACATTCGAGGCGATCGGGCTGAAACACGCCGAGGTACCGTACGTGGGCGCGATGCGCGTGCAATTTCCCGGTGATTCGGGCCGGGCCTTGCTGGTCGCGTACACCGAGCAACCGCAGTCCGGCAAACCATTCGTGTCCCACCTGTTCCCGGACACGCGCGCCGTGGATCGCGAAATCTTCCGGCGCTACTTCCCGGATTCAGTCCAAGGCGGCGTGCCCGCGGGGCAGAGTCCGTGGGTGCTGCTCGACCGCGAAGGGCACGTGTTGCGCAGCGGTCAAGAGCCCGTCGAACCGGACAAATTGAATCGCATGCTCGAAGCACGATTTGCCGGTATCCGGACCGAGGGCATCACCGTCACTGCCATCACCGACGATTCAGGTGCGCCAGTGCGAGACACGGGCGGGAACAACCTCCAGCTCAACAGCGTGTGGCTCGCGCCCGGTTCACCGCCGCCGGCGCCCTGACTACTGCCCGGAGCCGGTTTGCCAATGCGCCGCCCGGCTCCGGGTAGTTCGACGCAGCTTGCCATTCACGACCTGCCGCGTAGGATGGGCACGCCCACAGGGAACCCAATACAACAATAATAAGGCGGGGTGGTCGTGAGCTCCTTGAATCTCTTCTCGAGGCTGCGTGCAGGCGTGTGTGTCCTTGCGCTCGTCCTGGCCTCCTGCGGTGGCGGAGGCGGTGGCGGCGGGAACGACAACAACAACCCCGGTGGCGGCGACAAGAACCTGACGCTGAACGTCAGCTCGGTGTCTTGCACGTCGTTCGCGAACGACTTCAACCCGGACTCCCACGACGTGCGCGTGTCGTGGACCAATTCCAAGGTCCAGGCATTCGTGGTCGGAACGCTGCCCGGCCAGGCGATTCCACCGTGGCTCACGGTCGACGTCATCGGCAATGCCAGCCCGCTCACCGTCAGGATCCATTGCACGTCGGGAGCCGTTGCTCCCGGCCGTCACTCCATGACGCTGAGATTCGTGTCCGGCGACGTCAACCAGCAGATCCTCGGACAGAAGGACATCTCGTTGACCTTCGATGTGGTGGCGGAACCCGTCGTGACCGCCGCGGTGACGACCTGGGTGGAAACCGAAACTCCGGCGGATCGCACCATCGCGGTGACGCCAGGTTCGGGCGTCAGCATCTCCAGCGCGTCGAGCAGCGTGGCGTGGCTGAGCGCCTCGTTTTCCGGCAACACCATCACGCTCAAGGGCACGCCCGACTCTGCGACGCTGACGCCGGGCAACTACGCCGGCACGCTGAACACCACATTCGCACTCGGTTCCCGCACACACACCGTCGTCACGAATCTCAGCGGCACTGTCACGCGCGCGATGAACGGTCCTTCGTCGCTGAGCTTCGTCATCGATGCCGACACCGAGGCCGGCGATCTCACCGGGCGCACCGCCACGATTTCGACCGCCACCGCCGCCCAGACCGCGTTCACCGTGCAGAGTGACGTGCCGTGGCTCTCGGTGAGCGGCAACACCACCGGCTCCGCCGACAACCTGGCGTTGACCGTGGTCGCGAACCAGTTGCCGCAACTCTCCTTCGGAGTCCATACCGGCACGCTGTGGGTGACTCCAGCCAATGGCGCCGTGCCCCTGGAGATTCCGATCAACATCGACATGCGCCTGCCGGAGGTCAACTTCGTGGCGCCGGTGGCATTCACCGACACACTCGATACCGATTACGTCATCGTGCGCGGCAGCGGGTTCACCTCGCCGGGATTCGCTCTGCGTATCGACGGCAACGTGGTCACCGATGTGCAGGTCGTCAATGACACCGAGATCCGCCTGGTACCCGGCCAGCATTCGGTGGGCGATCACCTGGTCAGCGCAAATGGCGCACTCGGCATCGTTCGGGAAGCCGCGCCGCTGCGCGTCGCCGATCCGCCCGCTTATCTCAGCGCGCTGGTGCCGGCCGATGTCGGCCCGCAGGACCGACTGGTATCGAGCCCCATCAATGGGGTCGTGTTCTCGTCGCGCGCCTACTTCACCGAGAGTTATGCCAACCCGCCGGTCGGGAACTCGTCGGTCATCAACCGTTTCGCGTACGACGCCGGCACGCAGCAGTGGACACGCACGGAGCATGCCTATCCCCAGCTCTTCGACTTCGCGCTCGCGCCCGATGAATCGCTGCTCATCGTGCTCACCGAAAGCGACCTGCGGATCGTGGACCCGGCCTCGATGCAGACCCTGGATACCTACCCGCTCCCACACGGCTTCGGCGGCATCGCGCGCCAGTTGGGAGTACTCAACAGTGGCCTGGTGATCATCGACGCGGCGCACCTGGTGTTCTCGCTGCGCATGCGCGACTGGGTGGACTTCCCGCACTTCGAGTCCGACGGCGGCATCATGGCGAGCCTGGATGGCAGCCGGGCGGTAGTTGGGCGCTCGGGTTTGCCTTACAGCTACATCGATGCTTCGACTAATACCATCATGCCGGCGCCGGATGACCGGTTGTTCTTTTGTTGCGGCCCAATTTCACGCCACGGACAGGTGGTAATGATCAATCAGTACGCGATGCACGTGGATGGCCCGATGATGGGCGACCTGCCGACTACCGGGTTCGTCGGCGACCTGTCGCCGCAGGGCCTTCGCGCGTACGGCCATGACTTCCAGTCGGGCGCGCTGCGCATCTTCGATCTGCCACAGATCGCGGAGCTGACGCCCATCCCGTACCCGCCGCAGGTGGCCGGCGAAATTGGCCGAATCTCGTTGGATCCGGCCGGGCACGTCGCTTTCAAGATTACGAACAGCTACTTCGTCGTCACGGAGTTGCCGTAGCGCGCCAGTGCTCCCCTAACGCAGCGCGCGCAGCAAGCGCGGCGGCAACATCCAGCACAGCGTGGCCTGGCCGGGTTCGATGCGTCGCGCGAAGCGCACGCAGGCCGCGCCGCCCTTCTTGAATTCGATCTTGAGACGCTTGCGCTCGCCACCCAGCGCGACCGACAGGAATTCGCTGAGGTTGGGCTCATGCCCGACGAGCGCCACGGCCTCTTCCTTGCGTGCGCGCAGCAGTTCGAATGTCCGTATCGGAGGTTCGCTGCCGGCGAGTTCGACGCATTCGATGGCCTGCTTGCGCGTTGCCGCCTTGACGAGCATCTCCGCGGTCTCGCGCGCGCGCACCCAGGGGCTGGTGAGGATCACGGCCGTCCTTGGCAGCCACGGAGCGAGGCCGCGCGCCGCCTTGCGGAATTTCTCGCGTCCCGCCGGTGTCAGCGGCCGCAATGCGTCGTCGGGCCAACGCCTGCGATTGCGCTCGTGCGCGATCGCGTGGCGGACCAGAATCACCTCCATCAGCGCGGCGCGTCGGAGTCGGGGGATGGCGCCGGTGGCTGCGAATTCTCCAGCGCCACGCTCTTCATGACGGCGCTGAGCTCGCGCCGGCGCTTGCGCACCCGGCGCCAGGCCTTGGGAAATTGCCGGCGACAATGATCGAGCGCGCCGGCGTCGCGCTCCACCAGCCTGCCGATTGCGAACGAAGTCGATGACGGCAGCCGCGGCCCGCTCGCGACCATCGCGGTGAAGTGCTGCTCGCGCACGCTCGCGTCGTGGTATTCGCCCAGCACGGTCTGCAATTTCGCGAGCGCCTGCGCGAATTTCGCGGCGGCTTCGCCGTAGAGACTCTCGAAGGCGTCGAGCGTGTAACGCAGCCGTTTGGCCCGGATGCGCACCTCGTGGTACTCGTCCGCGGCCGAGTTCTTGCCGAGCTGGCGCGCGCGCTTGCGCAGCGCGCGGTATGCGTCGCGGACGCGCTCACGGGCCACTACCGCGGTGATCGAGCGCTGCGCGCGTGCGCTGCCGGGTAGGGCGTCGCGCAGGTTCTGGCGCCATTCGGACACCCAGGCCTGCATGGCCGGTGAATCGAGCCAATGCAGCAGCCGTTCGCGGGCCGCCTGTTGCTGGGTCACCAGCCGTACACGCATGGGCTCGAAAGACGCGCGCTCCTCGGGCTTCAGCGACTCCAGCGCGGTATCGAGGAAGGCCAGCTGCACGTCGCAATCGCGCACCGCGCCCAGCACCTTGATCAACCCGCGGACGCGGGCACGGGAGCCCACGGCCCAGCCCGGACCGAAGCCACGGAACATGCGCAGCAGCACTTCGAGATGTCGCGCCGCAACGCGCATCTCGTGCAGCGCATGGATCGAGCCGCCGCGCGCCTCGGCCTCCCTGGCGAGCACGGCGCCGAAATAACGCCGCAGCAGCGCGAGCTGCGCCTCGGCAAATGGCTGCGCCGCGTGGATGGAATCGTCCCCCAGCGCCTGCTGCGCGACGGGATCGAGTCCCGCCATCGCGAGCCCGGCGCGAAACTTCGACATCCCGACCGGCTGCAATTGCGCGGCAGCGCGCAGCTGCTCGACCAGCGGGCCCAACGCCCCGGGCTCGGCGTTGATGCATTCCACTTCGACACGCCGCAATGCCTGGCCCTGTCCGTTCGGGGTCTCGATCGACGTTTCGTCGAGATCGACCTCCGCGAGCGCGAGTTCGGAATCGGCCTCGAGCAGCTGCTGGCGTTCGCGGCGCGTGCGCGCGTGGAACAGGGGCGCCAGCGCCCGCTCGCCGACCAGTTCGCGGATTCGGCTGCCGATGCCTTCGCCGCGCGCCAGCACTTCGTCGAGGTTGGTCGAGCCGACGCTTTCGGTGATCTCGGTGCGACGCGCCAGTCCATCCTGGCTTTCCGCCAGGGATTTCAGGGTGATCTCGGTATGGCCCGCTTCGTCGCCGTCATCCTCGGTCGCGCGGCGTACGCGCAGCGCGAAACCTGCGCGGAAGATCATCCAGTCGGAAGAGTCGTAGTAGGTGTCCTGCAGGTTCTGCGTGGGCCGCGCGCTGAAGCGCCGTTCGGAAGTGACCTGCGGTTGCGCCGCCAGCCAGTCGCGTGCGGAGGTGAGGTCCTGCGCTGCGAATTGCCACTCGAGTTCGGTATGTTTGTTCACTTCCATACAACCACCCTGAATTCGACAAGCCTGGTGGACGTTGATTCAAATCACGTCTTCTTTTCCCTCGCGACGGCGCGAAACCCGATGTCGCGCCGGCACTGCATGCCCTGCCAGGAAATCGCGTCGACCAGCGCGTAGGCCTCGGCCTGCGCACGCGAAACACTGCTGCCCAGCCCGACGGCGCACAACACGCGGCCGCCGCTGGTCAGGATCTTCCCGTCCGCGGCGCGGGTACCGGCGTGGAATACCTTGCCCCTTCCATCGAGCGATAGTTTGGCCGCGGCCTCCAGGCCAAAAATCTCATCACCCTTGCGAACCGTGTCCGGATATCCCGCGGCCGCCAGCACCACGCCGAGCGCCGCGCGCTCGTCCCAGTCGGCGTGTACCGCGTTGAGACGGCGATCGAGCGCCGCCTCGCACAACTCCACGAGATCGCTCCTGAGCCGCATCATGATGGGCTGGGTCTCCGGATCCCCGAAGCGGCAGTTGTATTCGAGTACGTTCGGTGTGCCGTCAGGGTGCACCATGATGCCGGCGTACAGGAATCCGGTGTAGGGCGTACCGTCCTTCGCAAGACCCCGGATAGTGGGCTCGATGACCTCGCGCATGATGCGTTCGTGCATGGCGCGGTCCACGACGGGGGCGGGCGAATACGCGCCCATGCCACCGGTGTTCGGGCCCTGGTCGGCGTCGCGCAGGCGCTTGTGGTCCTGCGAAGTGGCCATGGTCAGGATGTTCTTGCCGTCCGCCATGACGATGAAGCTGGCTTCCTCGCCCGGCAGGAATTCTTCGATGACCACCAGGTCACCGGCGGAGCCGAATTGGCCGCCGAACATCGACTGGGCGGTGGCGATGGCCTCTTCGGCGCTGTCGACAATTACGACACCCTTTCCGGCCGCCAGGCCGGATGCTTTCACAACAATAGGCGTGCGCTGGCGACGCACCCAGTCGGCGTCGAAGGTGTCGCGGGTGAATGTCGCGTATGCCGCCGTGGGAATGCCGTGGCGCTTCAGGAACTCCTTGGTGAAGGCCTTGGAGCCCTCGAGCTGCGCCGCGGCCTGGACGGGGCCGAAGCAGCGCAATCCCGCGGCCTGGAATGCGTCTACTACCCCGATCACCAGCGGTGCCTCGGGCCCGATGATGGTCAGGCCGACGTGCTCACGCCGTGCGAGGGCCACCAGGCCCGCGACGTCTTCAGCCTGCACGTCGACATTGCGCACGCGCGGCTCGGTGGCCGTGCCGCCATTGCCCGGCGCGACCAAGACCTCGGAAACCTTCGGGGACTGCGCGCACTTCCAGGCGAGCGCGTGCTCGCGACCGCCGCTGCCGACGATCAGGACCTTCATGTCAGTGGCGGAAGTGGCGCATGCCGGTGAACACCATGGTCATGCCGTGTTCATTGGCGGCGGCGATGACTTCGTCGTCGCGCTTGCTGCCACCGGGCTGCACGATGGCCTTGATGCCGTACTTGGCGGCGGCGTCGATGCCATCACGGAAGGGGAAGAACGCATCGGAAGCCATGGCGCTGCCTTCGACTTCCAGGCCCTCGTCCTTGGCCTTGAGCGCCGCCA
>Ga0315910_10001065_pt1 | contig 25742 bp, 20 predicted proteins | sample EdamamesoilMG_FD_204470 | JGI IMG/M metagenome (GOLD analysis project Ga0315910, IMG submission 204470) | Garden soil microbial communities collected in Santa Monica, California, United States - Edamame soil | ecosystem: Environmental > Terrestrial > Soil > Garden | place: USA: California... | reverse complement strand
CGCACGCACGAACCGTTTGAACGGCCCGAACGCCGCCCTGGGGATCGCCTCGGTGGCGAGCGAGGCGCGCACCACGGCGTGATCGGTGCCGAGGGTGACCGAGACCGAGTCGAGATAGCGCGCCGCAGCACCCCCCAAGCCCGCTTCGAGGAGGCTCGCGAGCTCCTCGGCATCGAGCACGATGGAATCGGCACGCCATCCGTTCAGGGAGTCGACCTTGTTGGTCGCCGCCGCGAGCCCGCGCGCGGTGGCGCGACCGGTCACCGGGGTCTCCTCCACGGTGCCCCCCCGCCAGAAGCTCCACATCCCGCGGAGCTCATTCCGGTACAGCCACCCCCCCGCCACCAGGAGGACGAGGAACGCCGCCAACGCGATCCGGAGCGGCCAGAGCAGGCACCCCTTCATCCGCGGAGCGGCGCCTCGTGCAGCGTGGTGAAGACCGAGCCCCCCGGCCCCGGAGTGCTCTCATAGAGGACCACGCGGTCGCCGACGAAGGGGGCGCTGAGCGGGGCGTGGAAGAGCTGCTCCGCGTCGGCCCGGACGATCCGCTCCCCCTCGCGCACCCGCGCCACCGTGACGTGCGGACGGAAGACCTCCCCTTCACCGGGGAAGCCGAGGGCCTCGGTGTGCCGTTCGATCCGGTCCTGCAGCAGCTCCAGCGCGGGCGGGGCGTCGATCCCGGCCCAAAGCACGCGCGGACGCTCGGGGGACGGGAACGCCCCGAACCCCGACACCGTCATTCCGATCGGCCCCATCCCCTCCACCGCGAAGTCGAGCGCCTCGGTGATCGCTTCGATCCGGTCGCGCGCGGTCTCACCGAAGAACTTGAGGGTGATGTGCACCCCTTCGGCCCGGACCCACCGGACGGGGAGTCCCCGCTCGCGGAACCCCTCGAGCGCGTCATCCAAGGTCTCCCGCGCCGCCGCGGGGATCGGGAGGGCGGCGAAACAGCGGACCATCATCGGGGGATCCGGGGGGACGACGGGGCCGGCCGGCGGTGGAGGGAACGCATCGCGGAAACGTAACGCCGGGGCCCTCTAAAGGAAGGAGACTTCACGCGCTCCCGCGGCTCCGTTAGCATCCCAACATGGCCCCGCCCACCCACCCCCGCCCGGCGCGCGACTCCGAGCTCTCGATCAGGCCGGGGGTCACCGTGCCGCGTCACGAACTCACTTACCGGGCGTCGCGGAGCGGCGGGCCCGGAGGCCAGCACGTCAATACCTCGTCGACTCGGGTGGAGCTGACCTGGTCCCTCGCGACGACCCGCGCGCTCTCGGCCGAACTCAAGGCGCGCGCGACGACCAAACTGGCCACGCGGCTCGACGGCGACGGGGTATTGCGCCTGGTGAGCGACCGCACCCGCAGCCAGGCGCAGAACAAGGAGGATGTGACCGCGCGCTTCGTCGAAGTCCTCCGCGCGGCACTGACCCTCCCCAAGGTCCGGCGGGCGACCAAGGTGTCGAAGGGAGTGAAGGCGCGGCGGCTCGACGACAAACGGCGGCACAGCGCCAAGAAAGCGGACCGCCGGCGCGGCGGAGCCGACGGATGAGGTCGGCGCTCGCCCTCCTGCTCCTCCTCCCCACCCCGCTCCTCTCCCAGACACCGCCGCTGGTGCTCCGGCACGCCACCGTCATCGATGGCACCGGAACGCCCCCAGCGCGAGACCGCACCATCCTCGTCGTCGACGGGAAGATCCGCGCGGTCGCCGCCCCCGGCGACACCATCACCCTTCCCGCTGACGCCCGCGAGTTCGACCTCCGCGGCAAGACCGTGATCCCCGGGCTCTGGGACGCGCACGTCCACTCCTTGCTCGATGACGGGGTGGCCGAGGCATTTGCGCCGGCCTTCCTTGGCAACGGGGTCACCGGCGTCCGCGATATGGGGGGATTCCTCCCCGCGTTGGTGCGGCAACGGGAACGCCTCGCGGCGGACCCGTGGGCCGGGCCGCGCCTGGTGGCCGCCGGTGCGATCCTCGACGGCAGCGACCCCATCGACCCGCGGATCTCGCTCGCCGTCGCCGACAGCGGCGAGGCGGCTTACGCCGTGGGACTCCTCGCCGCGCGGCAGGTCGATTTCATCAAGGTCTACTCCGCCCTCTCCCCCGAGGCCTGGCGCGCTGTCCTGGTCGAAGCGCGTCGCCGCCACCTCGCGGTCGCCGGCCACCTCCCCTACGGCACCTCGGCGCTGGAGGCGGCACGGCTCGGGCAGGCGAGCATCGAGCACGACCAGGGGATCGACCTCCGCTGCCGGGAGCGGTCCCCCAGCTGCGATGTGGTCTTCACGACCCTGCTCGGCGCCGGCACCCGCGTCGTCCCCACCTTGGTGGTGCTCCAGCAGGGGGCGACCCTCGACCGAGGGAGCGTGACCGACGATTGGCGTCGCGGCTACATCCCCCGCTCCCTCCGCGCCGACTGGGTCATCTACGCGCACTCGCGGACCAAGGGGGGACGCTCGCGGCAACTGCAGCGGGACCGGGAGGAGTTCGCCCAGGAGGTGACGCTCGCCGGCACCATCGCGCGGGCCGGGGTGCCGGTGCTCGCCGGCTCAGATGCCGGCGCTCTCTACACCTACCCCGGCTTCTCGCTCCACGACGAACTCGCGCTCCTGGTGCGCGCCGGCCTCTCCCCGGTGCAGGCGATCCACGCCGCCACCGGCGCCGTGACCGAGTTCCTCGGACTGGCAGACTCCCTCGGCACCCTCCGCCCCGGGATGGCGGCCGACCTCCTGGTCCTCGAGGGGGACCCGGTCCGCGACATCCGGAACACCCGCCGGATCCCGATGATGGTCTACCGTGGCCGGTTGTACGACCGGGAGGGGCTCGACTCCCTCCTCGCCCGCTCCCGGGACCTGGCGGCCCGGTGATGTGCACATCCCCCGCCCCCCGGCATCTCCCCCCACGATGACGACCCGATCGATCGAGGAGCTCTTCGCCGAGTACCACCCCGGGATCCTGCGGATGTTGATCCGCCGGACCGGGGATCGGGATCGTGCGGAGGACCTGGCGGCGGAGACCTTCGCGCGGGCCTTCGCGGCCCCCCCCAACAACCCCCGACCCTGGCTCTTTGCCGTGGCACTCAACCTGGTCCGTGAGGATGGCCGCCGGAGCGTCCGGCAAGGACGCCGGCTGGAACTGCTCAAAGCGGAGCAGACCGGCCTGACCGAGACGCCGGACGAGGAGCTGGAACGGAACGAGCGGACCGCGACGGTCCGGCGGGCGCTGGAGCAGCTCACCGAGCGCGACCGCCAGGTGCTCCTGCTGCAGGCCGAAGGATTCGACTACGAAGAGATCGCGACGGCCACCGGACTCGCCAAGGGGGCGATCGGGACGACGCTGGCCCGCGCGCGACGCCGCCTGGTGGAGGCGTACCGCGCGCTGGATGCCGAGGAGGGACACCGTGCAGCACGTTGACGAAGGGATGATCCACGCCTTCCTCGATGGGGAACTTTCCCCCGCCGAGGCGACCGAGTTCGAGCGGCACCTCTCGGTCTGTGCGCCGTGCCGGGCGAAGTTCGCTGAGGAGCAGGGGTTCGTGACCGAGGCGGCGGGGCTCGTCGTGGCGCTCGACGACGTGCCGCCCGGCACCCGCCCGGCGACCACGCCGATCCCGCTCCGGCGGGCACGCCCCTGGTTCGTCCGCCCCGCGACGCTGGCCTGGGCGGCGAGCATCGTGGCGGCGGCGGGGGTCGGCTATGCGTGGCGCGGCGCTCCGGCGACGCCGGAGTTCGCGGAAGCGCCGGTCGCGAGCGTGGTGGCGAAGGGGACCGACCGCGCGGACGCGGCCCCCGCGCCCGTGGAGGTCCCGGCCACCGCCGCTCCCGCCGCCCGACAGGCCGCGACCGCGGAGCGGCGCGCTGCTCCCTCGGCGCCCCCTCCGGAACCGACCGTCGTTGCCGCGGAGCCGACGGCGCTCGCGGATGCCTCCCCCGCCGCCGCAGGCGCTGGCGCAGCCGCCGGGCGCGCGAACGCGGCAGCCGAACTGAGCCGGGATTCAGCATCCCCTGCCCCGGCCGCCGCGCAAGCGCTCGCGGCGACTGCCCAGTACGAATCGGCACGGGGGTACGTCTACGAGCGGGGCGTCCCGGTCGATACCGGTGCCTCGAGCCAGCGCCTTGCCTTCGGCCCCGCCACCATCGCCGAGCCGAGGCGGATCACGATGGACGAAGCGGTGAGCCTCCTCGGCGGCTCCATCCAGCTCATCGACGGCCTCACCCCGCAGCGGGTCGAGGTCATCGCAGGGATCGACGTCGCGGGCGCCGACCCGAATCGCCAGGTGGTGCGGATCTACTATGAGGAGCCCGACCTTGGGCTCGTGACTCTGGACCAGCAGCGCCCTGGCCCCTCATTCGAGGCGATGCGACGCGCGGAGGAGCAGACGCCGAGTGTCACCGTGCTCCCCTCCGCCCCGGCACGTTCCCGGAGTGCGATGGCGGGCCCCCAGTCCACCACGACCATCTGGCGGACCGACGGGGTGTGGCTCGCGCTCACGAGCCGGCTCCCAGCGGACCGGATGGCGGCGCTGCAGGCAAGAGTGAAGTGAGGCGCTTGGGCGCGTGGGCGGTGGGGCGGTTAGCTGCTTGCACGATCTTCGTGGTGCTCGGGTGCGCACCGAGTACTCCCCTCTCGGACACCACGGTCGAGTCTTGGAGGGTGGCCGCCGCGCGTTCGGTCGAGCGGGCCCAACGACTTCCGCCGGGCTCCGTTGCGGTCGACACGTTCGACTATTCAGCCATTTCAATCCGGTTGGAACACCCTGCGGTCCACGCCATTGGCTGGAACGAAGGAAGGTTCGACGAGAAGCGGATGCTGGAGACCGTAGCGGCAGCCTGGAGGTTCGTCCCGTCCGACTTTCCAGTGAGTTATGTCGAACTCGGCTTGGTCGAGGCGGGAGAACATACCCTCACATGGTCCTTCGGCCCCGCACGACTCGACAGCATCGCGCCTCGTCCACGACGAGTAGTCGTCCCCGTCGAATAGCCTCAGGTGAGGGGTCGGACACTATCAAACGGGGGCCCGGCACGACGCCGGAGCCCCCGCTTACTGCTAACCGCTCACCGCTTACGCAGTCACATCAACACCCCATAGCACAGCGCCGCGATCGCGGCACTCATCGGGATCGTGAGCACCCAGGCCCAGACGATGCGCCCCGCGACCCCCCACCGCACCGCCGAGAGCCGCTGCGCCCCGCCGACGCCGACGATGGCACCGGTGATGGTGTGCGTGGTGCTCACCGGCACGCCCAGCGCCGAGGCGACCAGGATGCACGACGCCCCGCCGGTCTCGGCACAGAAGCCGCCGAAGGGACGGAGCTTGGTGATCTTGGACCCCATCGTCTTCACGATCCGCCACCCGCCAAGTGCCGTACCGAGGGCGATCGCGGTGTAAGCGGCCATCTCCACCCAGAACGGGACGTGGTCCGCATTCGGGAGGTAGAGCATCGCCTGCCATCCGGTGGCGTCCTTGAAGAGCCCCTGGCTCGCGACCAGGAGGCCGACGATGATCCCCATCGTCTTCTGGGCGTCATTGGCGCCGTGCGACAGGGAGAAGAGACCGGCCGAGACCAGCTGCAATCGTCGGAAGATCTTCTCCATCGTGGCGCCGGGGGCGTTCTTGAACGTCCACCCGATGGTGACGGTGAGGAAGAGCCCGAGGAACGCTCCCAGGAGCGGGGAGATGGCGATCGCGGCGATCGGCTTGATCCACCCCGAAAGGATGAGCGCCGGGATCCCGGCCTTGGCCACCGCCGCCCCCCCGAAGCCGCCGAGGAGGGCGTGGGACGAGGAGCTCGGGAGGCCGAGGTACCAGGTGATCAGGTTCCAGGCGATGGCGCCGATGAGCGCCGCCATCAGCACGTCGGCGGTGACGATCGAGGGATCGATCAGCCCCTTGGAGATCGTCTTGGCCACGGCGGTGCCGACCGTGAAGGCGGCGATGAAATTGAAGAAGGCGGCCCAGAGCACCGCGACCCCCGGGGAGAGCACCCGGGTGGAGACCACCGTCGCGATGGAGTTGGCGCTGTCGTGGAAGCCGTTGATGAAGTCAAAGGCCAGCGCGACGAGGATGATCAGGAGGACGTAGAGGACCTCGTTGCTCATCGGAGGTCAGCCGTGCTTGATGGCGATGGACTCGAGCACGTTGGCGACATCCTCGCAGTGGTCGAGCGTCTTCTCGAGGTTGTCGTAGATCTCCTTCCACTTCATCACCACCAGCGGATCGGGGGTCCCGTCGAAGAGGCGGCCCAGCCACTCGTGGTAGATCGCGTCCCCGTCTTCTTCCATCCGCTTCACGATGGCGAGCGCGGGGATCATCTCCCCCGGCTTCGCCTTCTCCATCATCCGGACCGCCGCCAGGAGCTGGTCACACGACTTGGCGATGGTCTCGGCGATCATCAGGGCTCCCTGGGGCGCCGGGCCGGGCCGGAAGATCTGGATCCGCCGGGCGGTGCCGTCCATGATGTCGAGGATGTCGTCCAGACGGGAGGCGAGGTGATGGATATCCTCGCGGTCGAGCGGGGTGATGAAGCTCCGGTCGAGCCGGGCGACGACCTCGTGGGTCGCCTCGTCGGCGGAGTGCTCGCAGCGCTTCATCGCCTCGACCAGGGGGAGGCGGCGCTCGTTGTCGGTCTTCAGGATCTCCTGGAGGAGATGGGCGGCTTCCAGGTTGAGCTCGGCGACCTTGGTGAAGAGGTCGAAGAACCGTTCATCGCGGGGCAGCAGGCGCACGGGAGCGCTCCAGGAGCGGTGGAAGTCTGGTGGTTTGACCGCCGGAGAAGTTACTGCGAGAACGGTGTCTGACAAGCAGACACCTGCGAAGTGACAGGATCGTGACGCGGAATGCCTAGGGGACGAGTTCCCCCTTGACTACGCGGTAGGCTGGGCGGTATGCGGACTCGTATTCCGGGGAATGGTGCACCGCCGGATACCCTCCCCGCCGTAGCCCCATCACCAGGTCGCGCCAGGCGGTGGCACTGAAGGGGAGCCGCCCCTGATCGGCGAGCGAGTCCGCCACGGCGAGGTAGCGGACCAGGGTCGCGGTGTCGCGGGGGATCGCGTTCGCGGTCGCGACGAAGGCATCGAGGAGGGAGTCGGTCGACCGGCCGGCGGCGACCCAGGGACGGAGGTGCACCAGCACCACCCCACCCCCCGGGGCGATGGTGTCGACCATCGGGTCGGGGTGGGCCGTGCCCATCACCGAGACCTCCCGGTCCAGCCACAGCTTGGCCCCCGCGCGGTCCTCGATGGCGTGAGCACTCCCCATCGCCGCCTGGTGGAGGAGCTTGTAGAGGTCCGCCGGCTGCATCAAGGGGTGGCGAGCGGCCTGGGCCAGGATGATCCGACGGAGGGAGGCCGCGACCGCTTCCCCCTCCGTCGCGCGATCGGCACGACAGGCGAAGAGGAAAGGGAGGATCAGGAAGGCGCGAAGGGGGGATCGCATCCCGGAAATCTACCCGGGCCCGTTCCTCCCCTCCCCCGCCAGCACCCCGACCCGGTCCAACGTCCGGTACTGGATCGCCTCCCGGACGTGCGCCGGCTCGATCGCCTCGCTCCCCGCGAGGTCGGCAATGGTGCGCGCGAGCTTGAGCACCCGGTGATAGGCGCGGGCCGAGAGTCCGAGCCGGGTGATCGCCTTCCGGAGGAGCTCCTCGACCGGGGGGGCCGTGGGACACCATTTCCGGAGGTCGCGCGCGCTCATATGCGCGTTGGCGTAGATCCCCGGACGGTCGGCGAAGCGCTCGCGCTGCCGCTCCCGTGCCGCCGTCACCCGCTCCCGGATCGCGGCACTCGGTTCCCCCGGGTCGGTCGAGGCGAGGTCCTGCCACTGCACCGCCGGGACCGCCAGGTGGATGTCGATCCGGTCGAGGAGAGGCCCCGAGATCCGCGACAGGTAGCGCTGCACCACCTCCGGCTCGCAGCGACAGGGACGGACCGGGTCGCCGTACCACCCACAGGGACAGGGATTCATCGCCGCCGCGAGGAGGAACCGCGCCGGATAGGTGAGCGAGATCGCCGCGCGGGAGAGGGTGACATGGCCATCCTCCATCGGCTGGCGCATCACCTCGAGGACATTCTTCCGGAACTCGGGAAGCTCATCCAGAAAGAGCACGCCATGATGTGCCAGGCTCACCTCGCCGGGCCGGGGGTTCGATCCCCCGCCGATGAGCCCGGCGTCACTGATGGTGTGATGCGGTGCCCGGAAGGGCCGTACCGCCGAGAGCGACTGCCCCGGCGCCAGCAACCCCGCCACGCTGTGGATCTTCGTCGTCTCCAGCGCCTCGGCGAGCGTGAGCGGCGGGAGGATGGTCGGGAGCCGCCGGGCGAGCATCGTTTTCCCCGAGCCCGGAGGACCGATGAGCAGCACATTGTGCCCGCCGGCCGCGGCGACCTCGAACGCCCGTTTCGCCGCCGCCTGCGCCCGAACGTCGCTGAAGTCCACAACATCGTCCCGCCGCTCGGCCATCAGCGCCGGGAGATCGAGCTTGGTCGGCGCGATCGGCCGCTCGCCGGTGAGGTGTGCGACGACTTCGAGCAGGGTCCGCGCGCCGAGGACGTCGATCCCTTCCACCACCGCGGCCTCGGGGAGGTTGGCGTGCGGGAGGACGAGCGTGGTGCAGCCGGCCGCCCGCGCGGCGACCGCCATCGAGAGCGCACCCCGGACCGGACGGAGGTCCCCCTCGAGCCCGAGCTCGCCGAGGAAGACCGCCCCCTGGATCGCGTGATCGGGGAGGAGCTCCCCCGCCGCGAGGAGGCCGACCGCGATCGGCAAGTCGAACGCCGAGCCCGATTTCGGGACGTCGGCCGGAGCCAGGTTGATCGTGATCTTCTTGAGCGGGACCTTGAACCCCGCGTTCGCGAGTGCCGGGAAGATCCGCTCCCGCCCCTCCCGCACCGCGCCGTGCGGCAACCCGACCGTGGCGAAGGAGGGGATCCCGTTGGTGATATCGACCTCGACATCGACGAGGTAGGCGTCGATGCCGAGGACCGCGGCGGCTTGGATACGTGCGAGCATAGGGACGACCGGATCGAGTCGCCCCTACCCTAGCACTTCACCCTCCGAGCTCCGTCACCCAATCACCGCACTCCGGAGCCTTTTGCCGCACGGGTCTATTCCAGATGTCCCAGGGCGTAGGCCGCGGCCCGGCGTACCATTGGAACGCGGTCGTTGGTCAAGAGCGGGAGGAGCACCGCACTCGCCCGGTGATCGTCCAAGTGCCCGAGCGCGGAGGCCGCCGCGGCCCGCACCCCCGGCTCCTGGTCGCGGAGGGCGGCGACGAGAGGATCGAACGCCGCGCGGGAGTCACTCATCCCGAGCCCGAGCGCCGCGAGCTCGCGGGTGCTGGCGTCGGCGTCGCGTAGCGCCGCGACGAGGGCGGTGACCGCCTGGGGGTGCCTGGTGCGCCCCAGCAATCGTGCCGCCGTCTGGCGCACGCAGGCATCGCCGGGAGCGAGCGCGGCGCGGAGTGGGGCGACGACCGCGGGATCTTCGATCCCTTCGTTCAGCCACTTCCGGATGGCGACGGTGGCGCTGTCGACCCCCGGCATCGGTTCGTCGTACCCCCTGCCCCATCCGTTCCGCCCTTCGATCTCGTTCATCGCGAGCGCGCAGGGGACGCTCCCGGTCCCTCGCATCGCCTCGAGCAGTGCGGTCACGTTGGGCAGGTCGGCGGTCGGGCTTCCGTCCGCCCCGCGCGCGGTGGCGAAGGTGGCGGTGGTCCCGGTCGCGATCACCCCTGCCACGATCCATTTCGTGATCATCGGTCCTCCCTCAGTGGTCGCGGCCCATCGCCTCGGCGGCGCGACGACGCATCTCGGGGTCGGCGCTCTGCAGGAGCCGGGTGAGCCCCTCCAGGGCGCGGGGATCGTCCATCTGGCCGAGGGCCCAGAGCGCGGTGCGCTGCACTTCGCGGTCCGAGTCGCTGAGGAGCTTGGTGAGGCCCGGGATCGCCGCCGGGTCCTCGATCTGCCCCGCCGCCCAGGCCGCGTTCTTCCGCACCTCGGCGTTGGCGTCGTTGAAGGCGTTGAGGAGTCCGGCCGGGACCTTCGGCGCCTCGATCTGGCCGATCGCCCAGATCGCCATCTTCCGCACGTCGACGTCGCTGTCGGTGAGTGCCGCCTCGAGCCCGGGCAGCGCGCTCGCCTCCTCGATCTGCCCGAGGGCCCAGGCCGCCTGCTGACGCACGTCGGCATCGGAATCCTTGAGGGCCAAGACCAGCGCGTCGACCGCCGCCGTGCTCTCGACCTGCCCCAGGGCCCACGCCGCCTGCTGGCGAACGTCCGGGTCGGTATCGCGGAGCAGCGTCTTGAGCGCGGGGACGGAGCTCGCGTCCTCGATCTGCCCCAGGGCCCACGCCACCTGCGACCGGACGTGAGTGTTGGAGTCGTTCACCGCGCGCGAGAGCCCTTCGACCGCGTCCTTGCTCTCGATCTGCCCCAGCGCCCAGGCCGTCTGCGCCCGCACGTCCGGATCGCGATCGCGGAGGAGGGGGATCAGGAACGGGACCGCCTTGGCGTCCTCGATCTGCCCCAGCGCCCAGACCGCCTTGTTCTTGAGGTCCTCGTCGGGGTCGGAGAGCGCGGCGCCGAGGGCGTCGACCGCGCCGGCGTCCTCGATCTGCCCCAGGGCCCAGGCGGCGTTGCGGCGGACCTCGATGTTCTTGTCGCGGCGGAGCGCGGTGGAGAGCGCGGGGACCGCCCGCGAGTTCTCCAGCTCCCCGAGTGCCCAGGCCGCCGCCTTCCGGACGCCGTCGTCGGTGTCGCTGGCGAGGGCGTTGATGAGCGCGTTGATCACCGTGGTGTCGCCGAGTCGGCCGAGGGCGCTCACCGCGGCGAGCCGCACCTCGGGGACCGGATCGGCGAGCGCCCCGGCGAGTGCCGTCGCCCGCTCGCTCAGGGGGTAGCTCACCGCCGCGTCGGTGTCGAACGAGACGTCGGATTCCGGATCGGCCGCGGGAACGGCAGGGGTCGCCGGGATCGGCTTGGCGGCGGGCGCCACCACCATGCTCGGCACCGGGGTCTCGGGCGTGGCCGGGGGCGCGGCGACGCTCGGGCCGAGCGCGGCGAGCGGGAAGGTGAAGAGGGAAACGGCAAGGACCATCGGGATCGCGGTCATCGGGGTCACTCCGCGGCGCGAGGCGCCGGGTTCAAGGATCGCCAGCAGTCGGCCTTCGAAGTCGGAACGCTGGGCCATCGCGAGGGCGAGCGCGGGGGCGCTGGCGCGACCGGCCCCCTGCACCACGGCCAGCAGGTCCTGCGCGTAGTCGCTGGCGCGGCGCCCGGAGGCGAGCACCAGGTCATCGGCGGCCCGCTCGCTCTCGGCGCGGAAGCGATGCAGCGCACGCCAGGCGAGGGGATGGAACCACCAGAGCGCGCAGAGGAGCCGCGCCACGGTGTGGGTGAAGAGGTCGTGCCGCTGGATGTGCGCCAGCTCGTGCAGCACCACCGAGTCGCGCCGCTCCGCGGGCCACTCCGACGCGGAGGCCGGGAGGAGCACGATGGGACGACGGATCCCGGTCGTCACCGGGAGGGGCAGGTCGTCGGAGAAGTAGACCTCGGGGGCATCGGCGAGTCCGAGGCGGTCGGTCGCCCGCGCGACCGAGAGGACCCACTCCCGCTCCGTCGCCGGGGTGGCGCGCGCGGCGAAACGGCGCACCGTGCGGCGGCCAAGGTAGAGCCGCGCGAAGACGGCGAGGGCCCCGCCGGCCCAAACGAAGAAGAGGAGCTGGACCCAATCGATCGGCGTGGCCGGGACCTGGGCGGTGGAGACCGCCTCGCCCCCCTGCCCCGTCGGAGTCGTCGGGCCCGCGGTCGAGGGACCCGAGGTCACCGGCGCGGCGGTGGTCGAGGGAGTCGACTTCGGTGCGCTGCCGACTTCAGGGGTCGCCGGTCCGGCGGCGGGAGCGGTCGCGACGACCGGGATCACCCCGATCCTCCACGGCACCATCCGCGAGAGGAACGGGATCGCCGTGAGCGCGACGAGCCCGAACCCCCACGCGAGCGCTCGCGTCCCTGCCGAGAACCGGCGGAAGAGGGGCGCGACGACGAAGAGGAGAAGGAGCAGCAGTGTCCCCTTCAGGACCCCTTCGACGATCAGGCCGAGGGTCCCGTCGAGCGTGAGCGCGCTCATCGTCCCTCCTCGGAGCTCCGGCGGATCTGCTCCGCCAGGCGCTCGAGCTGCTCGGGGGTCAGGGCGGCGTCCTTGAGCTCCGCGAGCGCCATCACCGCCTGTTGCGCCGAGCCGGCGAAGAAGGTGTCGAGGAGATGCGCGAGCGCGGCCGACCTCGCCTGATCGGCGGTGACCGCCGGGAGGTAGACGTAGCGGGGCCCATCCTCACGGTGCCGGAGGTGTCCCTTCTCTTCCAGGATCCGCATCGTCGCCCGGACGGCGGAGTAGCTCGGGGGGTCGGCCATCCCCTCCATCACCTCCGACACGGTGGCCTCCCCCCGCCGGAAGATGATGTCCATGATCTCGCGCTCTCGGCGCGTCAGCTTCGACACAGCGCTCATTGGGGCCTCGCTTGAGTGCTAAAAAAACAGCAACGTGCTAATTATCTAGCACGTTGCTCCCCCGCCGTCAATACCCCCTCCGGTCTACCCCTGGGTGGCCCCCCGTGGGAGGAGGTCCCGGTCGAGCTCCCGCTGGGCGTCGGCCATCCGGTCGACCTTCTCCCCGATGAGCCGGACCGCGTCGAGATCAGTGGTGAATCCCGCGAGCGACACCGTCCCCGCCCGGAGGCGGAGGATCCCGACCCTCAGGGTCTCGAGTGCCGCGACCGCCTCCATCATCTGGGCCTGCTGGCGCTCGGCCGCCTCCCCCAGTGCCCGGGCCGCCTCGACCTGGGCGCGGAGCGACTCAGCAGTCGCGGTGAGTCGCTTGATCGTGGCGGGGACCTCCTCGAGCCCGCGCTTCAACTCCCGCGGCAACGAGGCGTAGAGATCCTCCAGCTCCGCGCCGAGCATCACTTCGGTCGCGCGGTGCGCGGCGTCGGCGGCGCGGGCGCGGCGGCCGAGTCCGAGCCCGGCGAGGCGCGCCATCCATCCGCCGAACCGGCTGTTCCAGAACCGCGCGTTCCAGTCGCTCTGGAAGTCCCGGCGCGACCAGCGCCCGGGGAGGACGATCCCGACGACACCGCAGAGCGCGGCGAACAGCGCGAGCCCGACGGCGATCCGCTCCATCCCGGCCCCGCCGCTGATCCTTCCCATCACTTGCAGCGCGGCCACGCCGATGAGCGCGACGAGGGACCCGACCGCCAGGGACCGGGCGACGGAGCCGACGGCGCTCTGCTTGGTCGCCTCGTAGGCATACTCCTCGCGCTTCTGGGCGGCCTCGATGGCGGTCGCCGACTGGAGGTCGAGGAGGTCGTACCCTGCGGCGAGCACCCGCCGCGTCTCGAAGAGCCGCGCGATCCCGAGGACGACCCAGGGTGCGATGAAGAAGGCCCCCTGCGCCACCAGCTTGTAGAGCGCCTGATTGCCCTTGGCCACCTGGATCGCGATCATGATGCCGCCGACCGAGACGAACAGACTCCAGAGGCTCGCGGCGACGACGAGGGGCTGCGTGCGCGTGAGCCAGATCCGGATCGCGGCCGGCATCTCCGGCGTCGCCACGGCGCGCGACTCGAACGCCTCGGCCGCCTCCGCCGCGTCGGCGAAGCGATCATCGGGAAGGGCTTCGAGGCATCCGGCGAGCGCGTTCCGGAGCGCGGCGGGTGCGACGGCGAGGGCGGCCTGGGCATCCTCCCCTTCACCAACGACCGTTCCCGTCGCCGCGTAGATACCGACGAGGCCGAGCGCGTAGAGATCGCTCCGTCCATCGAGCTCCTCCCCGGCCGCCTGTTCCGGGCTCATGAATCCCCGCGTCCCGGCCCGGTGCCCTCCACTGATCCCGTCCGCTTCCGCCACCTGCGCGATCCCGAAGTCGCTCACCAGCGCCCGCCCCGACGACTCCTCGATGAGGATGTTATCGGGCTTCACATCGCGATGCACGACCCCCTGGGCGTGCGCGTGACCGAGGGCCCAGGCGACCTCGCGCAGCACCCGCGCCACTTCATTGGGGCGGAGCGGGCCATCGTCGTGCACCAGCTGCCCCAGGGTCCGGCCCGGCACGTAGGCCATCACGAAGTAGACGAAGCCCCCCCGCTCCGCCACCGAATGGATCGGTACGATATGCGGATGGCTCAAGCGGGCGGCGGTGCGCGCCTCGCGGAGGAACCGTTCGCGGAGGAGGGGTTGGGCGGCGAGGATCGGCGGCAGGAGCTTGATCGCCACCGCGCGGTCGAGCGCGACGTCGCGGGCGAGATAGACGACCCCCATCCCGCCACGCCCCAGCTCCCGCTCCAGGGAGTAGTGGCCCGCGAGCGCGTGTTGGAACTCGATGAACAGCTGGTCGAGCGATGAGGACATGGGCCCCGTACGAGAGTGCGGTGTGTCAGGTTGCACCGTCTGGAAGGTGGCGGTGGTGCGCGTCCGGCGCCACGGCGCGTCCCCCTTACCCGTGACCGGATAGATTTCGCGCGCGATGCGACCCCCCGTTGCCCCTACCCTTGCCACCTCCACGGTCCGGCGCAGTCCCTGGATCGGGGTGTTGATGAGCGCGTTCATCCACGGATCGATCGTGACCGCGATCATCTGGAAGGAGGCGGGACCGGACTTCTTCCTGAAGCCCTCGGCCGACAGCGTGGCGATCGCGATGCAGCAGGCCCGTCAGATCGGGATGGTCTACCTCCCCCCGCCGGCCCCCTCGAACGTCGACGGACGCTCCCGCACTCCCCCGCAGCGCCCGGCGCCGCCGGTGGTCGAGACGCCGCCGCCGGCGCCTGAGGTCGAGGCCGAGGCGCCGGTCTCCCGCGGCGACGAGGGGGCGCGTTCGGAGGAGGACAACGTCCCCGCCGACGGCGGGGCCTCCGCACCTACCACCGTTCCCGACGGATTCGCGGTCCCGAACCCGCCGACCGAGACGCCGCGACGGCGGAACCCGAGCATCGCCTTCCGGGGCGGTACGCCGGGCTCCTCCCGGGTGACCCAGACCGACCCCTCCCCCGCCTGGCGCCGCCCGCCATCGCTCGAGGGGGCCACCCCGCGCTGCCAGCCGGGGCCGCCGCGTCGCGCCTCCGATCCGGTCGACTGGGGGGTCGTGGCCGGTCGCGTCTACCAGCTGGGCACGACCGAGCCCCTGGCCGGCGCGACCCTCCAGGTGCTCGGCACCACGTACTCCACGACCTCGGACCAGAACGGCGACTATGTGCTCCGCTTCGACACCTGGCCCCTCAAGAACTGCGAGCAGCAGTTCGTGCGGGTGCAGCTCGACGGATTCGTGGCACAGACCCTGACCCTGACGATGGGGGTCACCGCCCGGAGCGATGTCTCGCTCCGGGGCCGCTGATTCAGGGCCAACGCACCGTCACCGTCGCCCCCCCGCCCGTCCCGCTCGCGGCACCGACCCGCGCCCCCCAGCTCTCCACCAGCCGCTTCACGATCGACAACCCGAGCCCCGCCCCGCTCGTGGTGGTCGAGAAGTGCGGCTCGAAGATCCGCGACAGGTCCGCGCCGGAGATCCCCCGGCCGTCGTCCGCGACGTCGAGCTGGCCCGGCGCCACCTGCACCCGGATCTCCCGGGCGCCGGCGTTCCTGGCGTTCTCGACCAGGTTCATCACCACTTCCTTGAGCTCGTCGCGCCGCGCCCGCACCACCACGCGCCGCTCGACCTCCAGCCGCACCGTCCCCTCCTCTTCGCCGAGTCGGTAGAGCGCGAGCGCCTCCTCCACCGTGGCGCCGAGGTCGACCTCCTCGAGGGGAGCAGCCTCGTCGGCCGGCAGCGCGAAGCGGCTGAAGGCGCGTGCCACGGTGTCGAGCCGGTCGATCTCGGCGAGGATCCGTCCGCTCGTCTCCTCGAACGTCCCTTCGAATTCCGCGGGGCGCTCCACCCGCACGCGCCGGAGGTGCTGCACCCCCAGGCGCAGCGGGGTCAGCGGGTTCTTGATCTCGTGGGCGATCTGCCGCGCCATCTCCCCCCACGCGACGACGCGGGCCGCGTGCGCCGCGTCGGTGAGGTCGGTGAGCGCGAGCACGCACCCGCCCGGGTCGGCACCGAGGCTCGCGAGCGCGACCCCGTAGCGCCGTTCGCCCACGAGGATCTCGAGCGGTGACGGCGTCCTCCCGTCGAGGGCCCGCTCCACCGCACGCCCCGCGGCGCTCCACGCGTCCGGGAGGGCGGCCTGGAAGAGGTTCCCTTCCACCAGCGCCGTCCCGAGCCAGTCACGTGCGCGGGCGTTGGCGAGGAGGATCCGCCCGTCGGGATCCACCGCCACGACGCCGGTCGACACGGTCGCGAGGACGGCGGCGGTGCGGCGGCGCGCCTCTTCCAGCGCCTGCCGGCCCTGGGCGAGGTCGGCGGCCATGCGGGTGAAGCCGGTGAAGACCGGCTCGAACTCGACCGGGGGATCGCGGAGGTCCCCGGGGAGCGGGTCGCCGCGGCCGATGGCGAGTGCGGCCGCGCGCAGGTCGCGCACCGGGCGGGCGAGGGCGCGCGCCGCGAACTGGGCGGCGAGGAAGGCCGCCCCGGTGCCGAGGAGGGCGGCGAGGAGCACGATGAGCGCGAGGTCCTCCTGCTCGCGCGCCATTCCGGCGTCATCGGTGAGCCGCGGCGCCACCAGCACACCGGCATCCCCGTTCGCCCCGGGCCGCACCAGGCGATAGCCGAGCCGCAGGGTCCGGCCGTCGGCGCCGCGAACGTCGACCATCCGCTCGATGGCATCACCCATCACGAGGGAGGTGTATGCCGGCGCCGCGAGGAGCGCGGGGAGCACGCCGAGGTCCGAGAGGACCGGGTGACTCACTCCGGCGAGCCGCCCGCCGCGATAGAGGCCGTACTCCGCCCCGGTGGTGCGGGTCAGGTCCTGGAGCCCGGCGTCGACATCGGTGCGCGTCACCAGGCCGGCGGCGTATCCCTGCGCGCCACGGAGCGTCTGCGACAGGAGCAGGTCCCGCCGCCGCCCCGCGTCCTCCCGCGTCCGCGCAAAGGTCCATCCGGCGAAGCCGAGCGCGGGGATCACGAAGAAGGTCGCGAGGGCGAGCGCCAACCGCACGCGGTACGAGCGCGCAAGCAGGCGCCATCGCGGTCGCGGGCCCGGAGCGCCGGCGAGCACGCCACCGAGCATCCAGAGGAGGGCGAGGAATGCGGCGTCGGCGGCGAGCACCAGCATCCCCCGGACGAAGAGGCGCCCGGGGCTCCCGAGGTCGACGTGCGCGTGCGCGTGGCGGATGCCGCCGGGAAGATCGAGGTGCCGGTCGCCGGTCACCTCCCACCCGCTTCGCTCCCACCGGAATGGCGCGCCGTCGCCGACGGAACCGGAAGGATCCGGGGTGCTGAGCAGGAGGTCATAGAGCGGGGCCCCGCGCGCGGGGGCCTCGAGCAGCCGCGACAGTGTCGCCGGCGGGATCAACTGGGTGCGGGGACCGAGGACGGCGACGAGGACCCGGCCGTCCACGAGCCGGTGCAACATCAGCAGGTGGATCCCCGGCACCCGGGCGAGCGGGGTGATCCGCGTCCTCTCGGTCGGCGGGAGGTCGCGCACCATCGCGGCGATGAGCGGCGGCGGCGCGTCGACCGAATCGAGGAGGAGTTCCACCCGCTCCCGGCCGTCGGCGTCCCACAGTGCCAGGAGCGCGGGGTAGTCCTCACCCCCCGATGGCGACTCGCGCCACAGGGCGTAGAGGTCCGCGGCACCGGTCGGCGGGGTGGAGTCGGCGAGCGCGGCGAGCCGCGTGATGCGCGGCACCGCGAGGGGATCGAGCTCCCCGCCGAGTCGCTGCACGTCGCGCCGCGCCACCTGCAGCCTTCCCTCGAGCTCCGCGCCCCAGGTGAGGAGGGACGCGGCGCTCCCGGCGACGATGCCGAGCCCCACGATCGTGGCCCACCGGGGGGCGGGACGCCAGAGAAGGAGTCCGAGCGCGGCGGCCCAGGGGAGCGGGTACCAATCCGGCCACCCGCCCCGCGGCGACCAGACGGAGAGCCCGAGCCACACGCCGAGGAGTGCCACCGCGATCCCGGCCCACCAGCTCCGCGGCACCCGCGGCGGGTCGTCCGCGCCCCGCGCGAGTGCCGAGGCGACGGCGATGCAGGCCCCGGTGGCCGCGACGAGGGCGAACTGCCACGTGAGCCAGAGCCCGAGCGGGACTCCGTCGGCCGGCGGGGTGATCCCGCGGGCCAGGCTGCTCACCAGGTAGGGTGCCCCGAGGGTGAGCGCCGCCGCGATCGCGAGCCCCACGGGGTGCCGTGCGGGACGCCGTTCCCAGAACGCCGCCGCGAGGATGGTGGCCACCGCCCCCGCCACGAGGAGCGCGCCGGCGCTCGCGCTGAAGGGGCCGAGGAAATCGCGGAAGAACGTCGCCTGCGACCAGAGCGAGTCGCTGGCGAAGATCGCCGCGAGCGGGGCACGCGCCGCGAGCCAGGCGCCGCCGAGAAGGAGCGTCGCGCGTGGCGTTCCGGGGGCCGCGAGGATCATCGCGACGACGAGGAGCACCAGGAGCACCGCCATCACGCGGAGCCCCGCCCGCTCGGAGGTCAGGGTCCACCGCGCCCCCTGGTCGGGCGGCACCGCCTGCACGCTGAAGAGGGTGCGGGTCCCCTGCGGCGTGTCGTACTGGTAGTCGAAGACATCGGGATCGTCGGGAGCGCCGTCTCCGGGCCACACCCGCACGTCGACATCGGTCTCGGCCGTGAAACGATGGACCAGCGCCTGTGCCGCCGCCGGTTCCCCGGGCACCGCCCAGACGAGGAGCGTCGCCACCACGGTGCGGTCGTGCGCGCAGCCCCGGCGCACCTCGAGGGAGAGGTGGCTCGGGCTCGACTGGATCCCCAGCGTATCCCCGCTCAGGGAGGGGACCGCCAGGTGCCGTCCCGCCCACACCCAGGGCGTACCATCGGCGCCGAGGACCGCGACCGCGATCCCGGAACCGGTGCCGGGGCGCGCGCGATCCATCGCCGCGAACGCCGCCTCGCGTGGGAGGGCGCACGCCTCTTCCCCCCGCGTGGCGACCGCGCGGAGCAGCGTGGCCGAGCCCGCGAGCTCGGCGCCCAGGCGCCTGGACGCCGCCGTCACCACCCGCTCCCGCTCCGCGGACCAGTTCCCCGCGATACGGCCGAGCTGCCAACTCTCCCATCCGACCAGCAGGGCGAGGAGGACGAGCGCCGCGCGTGCCACGAGGGCCCCTCGCCCCCCGGCTCCGCTGAGCAGGACCAGGGCGCCGACGGCCAGGATCGCGACCACCGCCGCGATCCACGGCTCGGGGGTGCGCAGCCATTCGGCGGCGACGCCGAAGACTCCGACCACCACGAGGGCCCACCCCGACCGTCCGGCGACGCTGGCGCGCATGTTGCACAAGGTACGGTGTTCCGGGCCCCGCGGGCAGTATCTTGCAGGGAAGTTCCCGGTCACCGCCCTTGGAGTCGACGCCATGCCCTGGTCCCGCCTCGCGATCCTCATCCCCCTCTGCGCCGCCGCACCACTGACGGCGCAATTCGAGGTGATCGACCAGGGGAACCTGAGCATCCGGGTCGGGGACACCGAGATCGGCCGGGAGCAGTTCACGCTCATCGCCGGACGGCGGGGCGGACTCCCGGGATCGGGACTCCGGGGGATCGCATCCTACCCGGCGGTGCGGCCCAAGACCCGCTTCACCGGGATCCTGGAGCGCTCGGGCCAGCAGGCACTGGCCACCTTCCAGGTGGAGGTCGCCGGCCCGGCGCCCTCACGCACTGTGGCCGAGCTCGCGCGCGAACGGCTCACCGTCCGTTCGACGTCGGGCGCGAACGAGTTCGCGCGGGAGTATCCGGGCGGCCCCGACCTCATCGCACTCGATGACAGCGTGTACAGCTATTGGCTCGCAGTGACCGACCTCGCGACCGAGTCGGGGGCGCCGCTCCGGTTCATCTTCCCGCGCACCGGTCTCCGGGGGAGATTCGTCGCCACGCGGGAGCAGGTGACCGACGGACCTTCGAGCATCACGATGACCGGGGACATCGAGGGAAGGATCCTCCTCGACGAGTCGGGACGCTTCAATGGACTGGTCATTCCGGCACGCCGGATCGAGGTCCTGCGGCTGTCGGAGTAGATGGAACGCCGTAAGTCATTGTCGGACAACATATTGCGATATCGTTGTCGCAAGGTGAAACTAGGAGCACGCCTCCCCCGTATGTGGGGCGTGTTCACACTCTCCATTACTAAGGAACCTGTGATGCCTCGTTGGAGCTTCTTCGCCGCGCTCGTACTCGGGATCGCCGCACCGGCGGCCGCGCAGCAGCCCACCCCGGCTCCCGTGGTCACCGGCTACGAGCGCCCGCCCGTCGCGGCGAGCCTTACCGCCCGCGAAGCGATCGACCTCGCGCGCCAGAACAGCCCCGGCCTCCGCGCCGTGCAGAACGACCGCAGCGTCGCGACCTGGGGGGTCCGGAGCGCCTACGCCTCCTTCCTGCCGAGCTTCAGCGTGAACGGCGGGATGGGGTACACCGGCTCCGGCTCCTCGACCTTCGGCGGCTCGACCTTCAGCCAGACCTCGCCGACCGTCAGCTCGAACTACAGCTACGGCTTCAACTGGCAGCTCGACGGTCAGGTGATCAGCCAGCCGGGGGTGGCCAACTCCAACTCCCGCGCCACCGACGCCGACATCAACGCGGCGGAGATCGGGCTGATCGCGGAAGTGGAGATCCAGTACCTCAACGGCCTCGAGGCGCAGGCCCAGCTCACCGTGACCGAGCAGCAGCTGCTCCGGGCGCGGGAGTTCCTGCAGCTCTCGCAGGCGCGCTACTCGGTGGGCCAGGCGACGCTGGTGGATGTGCGCCAGGCCGAGGTCGAGCTGGCGCAGGCCGAGGTGGGGCTGCTGCGGCAGAGCCAGGTGCTGAGCGACGCGAAGCTCAACCTCTTCCGGCTGATGGGGACGCGCGCCCCCGCCCCGGTGCAGCAGATCGCGCTGGTCGACTCCTTCCCGGTCGACAGCCCCACCGTGGTGCTCGACGAGCTGCAGGCGCTCGCGGCGGAGCAGAACCCGGCGCTCCTCGCCTTCCGCGCCCGCGAGGACGCGGCCAACTGGAACGTGAGGTCGGCGAAGTCGGCGTACCTGCCGAGCCTCAACGCGCGGGCCGGGTGGAGCGGGTTCACGCAGGAATTCACCGACGAGAACATCCTCCTCGGGCAGGCGCAGGCCGGCGGGATGAGCCGGGCCGCCAACTGCGAGTTCCAGAACGGCGTCATCAACGGCCTGACCTACGGCGGGGGCGGGATCCCCGGGCAGCCGAACGGCGGCCTGGTGCCGGACTGCCTCGCCTTCTCCGGGCTTACGGTGTCGGGGTCGGACACGATCCTCGACCCGACGCTGGCGCAGAACATCCTCGACCAGAACAGCGTGTTTCCGTTCGACTTCGAGAAGCAGCCGTTCCAGGCGAGCATCTCGATCAACCTCCCGATCTTCACCGGCTTCAGCCGCCGGCTCCGCGTCTCGGCCGCCGCGGCCCAGCGCGACGATGCCGAGGAGGCGCGCCGCGCCCGGGAGCTGACGGTCCGCGCCGACGTCGAGTCGCGCTACCTGGCGCTCGGCACCGCGTGGCGCGCCATCGGCGTGCAGGTCAAGGCGAAGCTGGCCGCTACCGAGCGGCTCCGCCTCGCGCAGGACCGGTACCGGCTCGGCAGCGGCACCGCGCTCGAGCTCACCGATGCCCAGAACGCCATGACGCGCGCGGAAGGCGACTACAACGCCGCGATCTATGCGTACCACCGCGCCTTCACCTCGCTGGAGGCGGCCGTCGGCCGCCGCCTGCGGTAGCCCACGTCCCGGAGACCAGAGACATGTCCCGTCGCACCAAGCTCATGCTCCTCGCCGGCATCGCCGTCATCGGCGTCGGCGGCGTCATCGCCCTCTCGGCGTCGGCCAAGTCGAAGAAGGCGACGGAGGTCCGGCTCGAGGCCGTCGCCAAGCGCGACCTGACCTCGTCGGTCACCGCCAGCGGCCGCATCGAGGCCAAGCGCACCGTCGACGTCACCGCCGACATCACCGGCCGCATCACGCACATCATGGTGAAGGAAGGGGACATGGTCCGCGAGGGGCAGCTGCTCCTGCAGATCGACCCGTTCCAGTACAACGCCAACCTGAAGCGCGCCGAGGCGCTCCTCGCCTCCAGCGAAGCGGGGCTGGTGCAGGCCCGCGCCAACCGCGACCAGGCCCAGCGCACGCTCGACCGCGCCAAGGAGCTGGAGCGTTCGGGGACCTCGCTCATCTCGGCCGAGCAGGTCGAGACCGCGCAGACCTCGTACGAGGTCTCGGTGGCGAACTTCACCTCGGCTCAGGCGCAGACGGCGCAGGCCCGCGCGGGGGTGCAGGAAGCGCGCGACAACCTGCAGCGGACGCGGCTCTTCGCCCCGATCGCCGGCCGGGTGGTGCGGCTCCCGGTCGAGGTGGGTGAGGTCGCCGTCCCCGGCACCTTCAGCCGCGAGAACGCCCTGCTGATGACCATCGCCGACCTCTCGGTGGTGCTCGCCAAGGTGCGCGTGGACGAGACCGACGTGGTGCGGCTCACCCACGGCGACTCGGTCAGGATCACCATCGACGCCTACCCGGACACCTCGTTCACCGGCCGGGTGACGATGATCTCCAACTCGGCGCAGATCTCCGGCGGCCAGCTGCAGTCGGCCCAGGCCGACCGGGCCGTGGACTTCGACGTCGAGATCACCCTCGACAAGCCGCCTGCGGACATCCGCCCCGACCTCTCGGCCACGGCGCGGATCGTGACCGACATGCGGAAGCAGAGCCTCTCGATCCCGATCATCGCCCTCACCGTGCGCCAGCACAGCGAGATGAGCGGCGACTCGGCCCAGAGCGTGGCGCTCGCCACCTCCGGCGACCGCCCCGCGGCCCCGAAGGACACCGGTGCCGCCGCGAAGCCGAAGGAGACCGAGGGGGTCTTCGTCGTGACCAACGGGGTCGCCCGCTTCCGGCCGGTGAAGGTCGGGATCGCCGGCGAGGAGTACTTCGAAGTGGTGAACGGCCTGGCCGAGGGAGACACCATCGTCGCCGGGACCTATCAGGCGATCCGCGACCTGAAGGACAGCACCAAGGTCCGCGGGGCGCAGGGGGGGCCGCAGGGTCAGGGGGGGACGCGCTGATGAGCGACGCCGTCATCCGCGTGGTGGGACTCACGCGCTCCTACGTGATGGGGACCGAGACCGTCCACGCCCTGCGCGGGGTGGACGTGGAGATCCGCCGCAACGAGTACGTGGCGATCATGGGCCCTTCCGGATCCGGGAAGTCGACCCTGATGAACCTGATGGGGTGCCTCGACACCCCGAGCGCCGGGGAGTACTGGCTCAACGGGCAGGAGGTGTCGCGGATGAGCGACGACGCCCTGGCCCGGGTGCGGAACAAGGAGATCGGGTTCGTCTTCCAGACGTTCAATCTCCTCCCCCGCGCCACCGCGCTGCAGAATGTGGAGCTGCCGCTGGTGTACGCCGGCGTTTCATCGGCGGAACGTCGGCGCAAGGCGGCGACCGCGTTGGAACGCGTGGGGCTCGGGAGCCGTATGGACCACCGGCCCAACGAGCTCTCGGGCGGTCAGCGCCAGCGGGTGGCGATCGCCCGGGGCCTGGTGAACGATCCCGCCCTGCTGCTGGCGGACGAGCCGACCGGGAACCTCGACTCGACCACGACCGAGGAGATCCTCGGGGTGTTCAAGGGGCTGCACGCGCAGGGGCAGACGATCGTGATCGTGACCCACGAACCCGATGTGGCCCAGCATGCCGAGCGCACCGTCGTCATCCGCGACGGGAAGATCGCGAGCGACAAGCTGAACCGTGGAGCGGCGGCCTGAGATGAAAGTCTTCGACGCGGTACGCGAGGCGGCGCATACCCTGCGCACCCAGAAGCTCAAGACGGCGTTCTCGGCGATCGGCGTGCTGATCGGCGTGACGTTCCTGATCGCGGTCGTGTCGATCATCCAGGGCATGAACGTGTACATGGAGGACCAGTTCGCCAATCGCCTGATCGGGCTGAACACCTTCCAGCTGGCGCGGAACCCCACCGTCAACACCGGGGACAACAGCGACGAGGAGTGGCGGGAGTGGCAGCGCCGTCCCCGCATCCGCTACGACGACGCCGACTACATCGAGGCCCGGCTCACCACGCCGGGGATCGTGTCGCGCTACTGCCAGGACCGCGCGACCGTGGGCGCGGGGGGGAAGATCGCGAAGGACATCACCCTCATCGGGACCGATCCGCAGTACTTCCAGATCAAGAACTACGACCTCTCCGAGGGGCGGATCTTCACCGAGCAGGAGCTCCGCACCGCCCAGCCGGTGGCGGTGGTCGGCAGCCTCATCGCCGAGAAGCTCTTCCCGGGCCTCGACCCGATCGGCAAGGAAGTGGCCATCGGCGGGATCCCCTACCGGGTGATCGGGATCGTGGAACCGCAGGGGACGATGTTCGGGTTCTCGATGGACAAGTTCGTCGTGACCCCCTACTCCGCCCCGGCGCGGCGCTTCATCTGCCCCATCGGCGTGCTCGACTACGTCTCCTTCAAGGCCGAGAGCCCGCAGGCGATCCAGGTGATGAAGGATGAGGTGCAGTCGCTGATGCGGCAGCGCCGCGGCCTCCGTCCGGGCCAGGCGGACAACTTCTCCTTCACCGACTCGAAGAGCGCGCTCGAGGGGTGGAACAAGATCTCGGGGTTCCTGATCGCCGCCCTCCCGATGCTGGTGGGGATAGGACTCCTGGTCGGCGGGATCGTGATCATGAACATCATGCTGGTCTCGGTGACCGAGCGGGTCCGTGAGATCGGCGTCCGCAAGGCGCTCGGCGCCCGGCGGAGCGACATCCTGAAGCAGTTCCTGGTCGAGTCGGCGACGATCTCCACCTTCGGCGCCGCCTGCGGCGTGGGGCTCGGGATCGGCCTCGCCTTCGTGATCTCGGCGGCCTCCCCCCTTCCGGCCGCGGTGGCCCCCTGGTCGGTGGCCCTCGGCGTGGGGCTCGGGATGACCGTCGGGATGATCGCCGGGGTCTACCCCGCCACCCGCGCCGCCAAGCTCGACCCGATCGTGGCCCTGAGGTCCGAATGAGCACCTATCGCCGCTCCCTCCTCAACCCCGCCCGCCTGCTCGAGGGGGTGGGGATCGCCCTCGACTCGGTGCGGAGCAACAAGGTCCGCGCGTCGCTCACCATCCTCGGCGTCGCCATCGGCGTGAGCGTGGTGATCGCGATCGGAGCGGCCATCCGGGGGATCAACAACTCGGTGACGCAGATCCTGGAAGAGGCGGGGCCGAAGACGTTCTTCGTCTACCGCTTCTTCCAGGGGGGGCTCAATGTCTCCGACGGCTCGGACGAGCTCTCGCCCTGGCGTAAGAACCCCTGGCTCTCCGTGCAGGAGGCCGACCTCATCCGCCAGACGCCGGGGATCAAGGGGGTGGCGGTCGGCGAGTACAACAGCGCCCCGGTGAGCTACGGCACCACCGACCTCTCCAGTGTCGACGTCGCGGGAATGAGTCCGGAGTGGATCGACGTGAACGGCGGCGACCTCCAGGCGGGGCGCAATTTCACCCAGGCCGAGTACGCGGCGAGCGCGCGGGTCGTGGTGATCAACGACAAGCTGGCGGAGTCGCTCTTCCCCGGGCTCGACCCGATCGGGAAGGTGTTCAAGATCAACGGCGAGGAGTTCTCGGTGGTCGGGCTGCTCGTCGCCGCCGCCTCCCTGTTCGGCTACGCCTCGAGCCCGC
>Ga0315910_10001064_pt1 | contig 25767 bp, 23 predicted proteins | sample EdamamesoilMG_FD_204470 | JGI IMG/M metagenome (GOLD analysis project Ga0315910, IMG submission 204470) | Garden soil microbial communities collected in Santa Monica, California, United States - Edamame soil | ecosystem: Environmental > Terrestrial > Soil > Garden | place: USA: California... | reverse complement strand
CAGCGCCGATACAATATCTTACAATGGATGCAAAAGATATGAAGTATAGATATAACTGGAATGCTCCGATCATCTGGAGCAAACACGAACCCAATGTATTCTATCACGGTTCTCAATATTTATTGCGTACTGATGATTTGGGTAAAACATGGAAAGAAGCGTCACCCGATCTTACAAGAAATGAAAAAGATAAACAAGGGAGGCCCGGTGTGCCTTATACGAATGAAGCAGTAGGTGCAGAAAATTATGGAACACTTGCTTATGTGTTGGAATCGCCTAATGAAAAAGGAGTGATCTATACGGGCAGTGATGATGGATTGGTGCACATAACAAAAGATAATGGTGCACACTGGCAAAATATTACACCGCAAGGTTTGCAGGAATGTTTGATTAATGCAATTGAAGTTTCTCCATTTGATAAAGCAACTGTATATATCGCCACAACAAGATATAAGTTCAATGATCATACACCCGGTTTATACAAATCAACTGACTATGGAAAAACATGGACTAAGATCAGCAGCGGTATTCCTTATGGTGCCTTCACCCGAGTGGTGAGAGAAGATCCTGCAAGAAAAGATTTGTTATATGCAGGAACAGAAACCGGAATTTATATTTCATGGAACGGAGGTTTGAAGTGGGAGCCGTTTCAATTAAATCTTCCCGTTACACCAATTACAGATTTAAGAATACACCGGGATAATCTTATAGCTTCTACTTCGGGCCGATCATTCTGGGTGCTCGACGATCTTTCTGTTATTCGCCAGTATAAAAAAGATTCTGTTTTCAAAATGTTCAATCCTGCACCTGCTTATTTTATTAATGGTTCAAGTGAACTGGATGGAAACAGCGCTGACTTCACAGGACAAGGAGCAAGCCGGGGAGTAAATCCATCAACTGGTGTTGTTGTTTACTACCAGTTGCCAACCTTAAAAGATTCAGATGATCTTGTAATGGAAATTACGGATGCATCGGGTAAATTGGTTCGTCGCTTCAGTTCAATAAAAGACAGTACTTATAAAAAATATGATGGCGGTCCTCCGGCAGAACCCGTACTTACTAAATCAAAAGGATTAAATCGTTTTGTGTGGAATATGCGACATAGCACAATGGCAGGTGTTCCGGATGTTTATTTGGAGGCAAGCTATCGTGGACATAAAGCATCGCCGGGTAAATACAAACTATCACTTAAGAATGGTAAAACAACTGTTGCTGCAGATGCAGAAATTCTTGCCAACCCTTTATTTACTACCACCACCGCTGACAACAAAGAATATGATGATATAATGTCGGCAATGGAAATAGAGTTGACGGCAATGCACAAAATGATAAATAACCTCAATGCGAAAAGGCTTCAGTTGGAATCATTGCTTGCATCACTGAAAGATGAAAAACATAAACAGCTTGTTGCTGAGGGTTGGTTGCTGGCTCAAAAAATGAAAACATGGGATGGGGATATGATTCAACGCAAAACAAAAGTGTATGATGATGCAGATAATTTTCGTTTCGGTTTCACCGCTGATTATATCTTTTTAATCAACCAGACAGAAAGTGAGATACCCAAAGTGACACAACCTTCGCTTAACCTTTTGAGAGAATTAAATTCACAATGGGTTTTGCTAAAAACAAGAGGTCTTGAGATGCTGGATAAAGAATTACCGGCCCTTAATAAAAAATTGTGGGATGCGGGAGTTGGTGCTATCTGGAAATAAGGAAGCTTGTTTTAATTTTTTACTGCAACAGCAATTTTTGAGTCGGCTGTGCCGTAATATAAAAACCATTTGTTTTTAAAATACACCAGCCCTTCTACAAAACATACTTCATTTACTTCGCCGACTTTTTCATACTCTTTATCCGGGTGAATGAAATAGGATTCGCTGCGATCAATTAATTTATACGGATTGTTTTTATCAAACAATGCCTGTGCCGCTGCATAAGTAAATTTTGGTAATGTAGTATCATTAAAGTTGGCGGCATTACTTGCATTATAGATTAAAACAATTCCTTCGTCTTTTAATAAAGCATAAGGACCGGGCTCTACCAAACGACTATCAAAATAACCCGGCCTTGGATGTAAAACAGAAATCAGTTTTTTACTCTCTGCATTTTCCGATACTTCCCAATGAATCAAATCATCAGAGCTTGCCATAAATAAATCCGTATCGCCAAAATACATCCAGTATTTGCCATTAATTTTTACGGCTAATATTTTATTTCCCTGTTGCTTTACAATTATAGCCCCCGACTTTGACCATTGGTCTTTATACTTTTCACTGCTTAATGCTAATCCATGTTTTGTCCATATTCTCAAATCTTTTGATGAAGCAATGGCAAGCCGGGCTGTTTTTCCATCATAAGCCGTATAGGTCATGATATATCTTCCATCTTCAGCTTCGACAATCCGCGGATCTTCGGTTCCATCAAAACAAACTTTACATAAAGCGCCGCCTGTAGAATCTCTTTTATGATCCCACTCATACAGTTTCATTGAATCTTTATCGGGGAAAAAAGCAGGCGCTGCTAAGCTGGTGAAATGCAAGCCATCTGTACTTGTCGCCACTCCAATGCGTGAAGTGCCATTCATATCCTGTGCACGGAAAAATAAAAACACCGTATCATTTCTTACAACTGCAGCAGGGTTCAGTACATTTCTTTCCGCCCATTTGGTTTCTATGTTTTGTAATGGACAATGAAAGCTGAGATCGGTAGTCGGTTTAAGAATGGGATTGATGCTGTCGGCTTTTATAAAACCGGTGAGTTGCCAGCTGTAAGTGTTTTTCTTTTCTGAATTATTGTTGCATGATAGTATAAAAGCTGCGGCAAGCAGGATTGAAGCAATTCGTTTCATGCAGTGAATTTACGGGATTGTAAATTCAGGAGCTAACGACCACGGTTTTGGGCTATTTATAATCGTCGCTTTTGATGAATACGGTGCATATGTAAACTCCCACACTGTCAGAATAACTTGCAGAGAGCTCGATGTTGTTTTCTTTAAAGAAGCTTGCCTTCGGATTGGTCTTAATCATATTAACCATATATGTTTTTGTTTCTTTCGCTAAGGCAAGAGTATCGATGTCACTCTTGCTATATTTTAATATTGTATAGTTATACTGAACCTTGTTTCCAGGAAGTGCCATCATATTGTCAAATCGAGTAATGCTATCAACCATAATAGGTGCTCGCTTATTTATCTCACTAACCATTTCGACTAACTGTTCGTTTATCGGCACCTTACGCATTTGTACTATTTCTTTAAGGATACTGGTAACAACAAAGAAGATAAGGATACCAATTAATATTCTAACCCATTTGCTTTTTTTCTTTACAAGTTCGTACATACGCTGTTTTTGATAAAAAAAAGAATTATTATTCGTCGGCCTGTTAATCTTTTATAATTCTGAATTCTACAAACCAGCTTTCTCACTTATCTCCAGCATCCTTTTAATAGGCTTTAGTGAAGCTAATCTCAAATCTTCATCCATTAGTATCTCCGGTGTTTCGTATTCCATGCAGAGATAAATCTTTTCAAGAGAGTTCAGCTTCATATGCGGGCAATCATTACAAGCGCAGTTGTTATTGGGTGGTGCTGGTATAAATGTTTTTTGAGGGCTTGCTTTCATCATCTGGTGGAGTATACCGGTTTCGGTTGCTACTATGTATTCTTGCGAATCATCTTTCTGTGTGTACTTCAATAAACCGGTTGTACTTCCGATATAATCTGCAATTCTCAAAATTGGATCTTCACATTCAGGATGCGCAATCAGTTTTGCTTTGGGATGTTTTATTTTCAGCTTAGTTATTTTTTCCAAACTGAAAATTTCATGTACCATACATGCGCCATTCCAAAGCAACATATCTCTTCCTGTTACTTTGTTGATATATGCTCCCAGGTTTTTATCCGGTGCAAAAATCAGTTTCTGTTCTTTGGGAAAACTCTCCACAATAATTTTTGCATTACTGCTTGTGCATATCACATCGCTTAATGCTTTTATGCCGGCACTGCAGTTGATATAGCTCACAACTTTGTGATCAGGATGTTGTTCTTTAAATTTTTTAAACAAAGGTGGCGGACAACTATCGCTGAGTGAACAACCAGCTTTCAAATCAGGTATCACAACTTTTTTGGATGGATTAAGAATCTTAGCCGTCTCAGCCATGAAGTGTACGCCGGCAAAAACAATCATATCCGCATTTGTCTTCTCAGCCTGTTGAGCTAATCCCAAACTATCCCCGATATAATCCGCCACATCCTGTATATCCGGCTCCTGGTAGTAGTGCGCCAGCAGGATTGCATTTTTTTCTTTTTTCAATCTTTCAATCTCGGCAAACAAATCCAGCGTAGGATCAATCCAGATATCCAGGAAACCTCTTTTGTCAACATTCATTTTCGCCGCGGCCAGTTCTTCTGTTTTCATTTTTCAAATTTTAATCAGGGTGCAATAATCCAACAACAAAACAATCTTTTCAAAATTCATTTTTCCTTCTAATTCTAATAGTAAATAATAAATATTTTTTATAAAAGCTTATTATTATTACAGCTGTGAATTAGTGGATAACTCTGTTTAATTAAAATGTAAAGTTAGTAACTAACAGAAATTAACATGAACATGAGATTAATACACACCATGAAACAAAGTGTAGTAAAGAGAAGAACCTGTTAATCCACATAACTGTGAATTGATAGTATAACTACTGTGGGTAATGAAGCCTGGGAGGAGTAGTGTGGATAGTGTAAGAGCAAATTGTAAAGAACCTGTTCATCTGCAACATTTCCGGGTAAACTAACAATCTCGTATCAAAGAGTTCCATTTCATATTAACGTTCCATCATAGCTTATCCACAAGAAATCGATTCCGTTAACAGCCCGTTGGGGAGAAAAACTATGTTGTTTGCGACGATAATGATTTTAATAGAGCTAAAACACCGTCTTTAAGTGCCGCCAAAAACCGGGGCTTATCGAATATGCCCGATCCGGGAAGAAATTACCTCACAATAAGCGGCCACCAATCGAATAAAACCCGGCCAGACGACTCTGTTTTCCACAGTTTTTCCCCTATTTTTGCCACCCTTTAATTTAGGATCGGGAAAGTATACCCTTTAAAATCTATAATAATATTATATGTCTATCATTCAGACTATTCGTGACAAGTATGCTAAGTGGGCAGTAGTAGGTATTGCGCTTGCCATCATTGGATTCCTTTTAATGGATGTGAACCAGGGACAAAGCCGCATATTATCGGGATCGGGCGGTGGAAACGTTGGTTCAGTAAATGGAACCAGCATTAAGTTTAATGAGTTCAGCAAACAGGTTGAGTTAGCATCAAGAAATATTGAATCACAACAACCTGGTATTTCATCAGATGCAAAACAAGGACAAGCTGTTGATGCTATCTGGAACCAGGAGATAGCCAAAATTGTTTTGGATGAAGAGTTAGATAGACTGGGTATATCAGTTTCTGAAACAGAAAGAGCTGATATGATTGCCGGAGAACGTCCATTGCAGGCGGCACAACAATATTTAAGTCAGCAAGGGCAACCTTATGATGGCGCACAAGCATTACAAACGATTAACTCAATAAGAAGAGGAAACAATGCTTCGCAAAAAGAACAAGTAGCTGAGTTGCTTAAGTTTTTTGATCGTGTTCGTTTGGAAGAAAAATATAATGCATTGTTTTCAGCAGCAGCCAACATACCGCGTTGGATTCTTGAAAGTGAAAATGCAGATGCAAGCCGTATAGCAAGCGCATCATTTGTTCGTGTTATGTATACTGATTCACTATTAGGCCCGGACAGCATTTATAAGGTTACGGATGAAGAGGTAATGGATTATGTGAACAAGCATAAGAAAAGATTTAAACAAACCGAGAGCCGCAGTGTAAGCTATGTTAGTTTTTCTGCCGCACCCAGCAAAGCTGATTCATTGGCAGCAAGAGATAAAGTTGCTGAATTAACAGAAGGATTTAAAAATGCAACAGATACAAAAGCATACCTCGACAGGGAAGGAACAGATTTACCTTACGGCGATAATTATACACGTGTAGCAGATATACAACAAAGTTTTAAGGATACTTTTCTACGAGTGCCGGTAGGCGGAGTGTTTGGTCCTTATCTTGATAATGCACATTATATAACTGTGAAAATGGTTGACAGTAAAATGGTACCCGACTCCGTTACTGTTCGTCATATATTAATTGCAACAGCGCAACAGGATCCACAAACAGGGGCCTTTAATCAAATAAGAGATACTACAGAAGCAAGACAGTTTATAAATGATTCTGTAATTGCACTTATAAAAAGCGGCGTTCCTTTTGATTCTGTTTGTAAAAAATATTCTGCTGATGGTAATAAAGACCAGGGCGGTATTTACAAAAATGTTGCCTGGGGCAAAATGGTGCCGACCTTTAATGATTTCATATTTACGCAAGCACCCGGATCAAAAGGAGTAGTTTATACTGATTTCGGGTTTCACTATATAGAAGTGCTGAATCATCATGGCGCTGCAAAAAACAGGGTTGTGAAACTGGCATTTCTCTCAAGAGAAATTGTGACAAGTACTGAAACAGAAAATGATGCGGCATCAAGAGCAAACAATTTTGCCGGCAAAGCCCGTGATGAAAAATCATTTAATGAGATTTTTGAAAAAGAATTAAAACCACAAGGTTTAACAAAAGGCATAATGCCGAACTTACTACCAACCAGCTACACTTTTGGTAGCCTGGGTGAGTCAAGAAAATTAGTAAAAGCTGTTTACGATGCTAAAAAAGGAGAAGTTGTACAACCGGAAAAAGTAGGTATGAACTATGTAGTGGCAGTTGTAACTGAAGTATTAAATGAAGGCACGCAAAATGCATCAGCGGCAAGAATTAACGTTGAATATACTTTGCGTAATAAAAAGAAAGCAGGTGCAATACGTAAGAAAATAGGCAATATCACAACACTTGAAGCAGCGGCAGCAGCTTTGGGCAAACAGGTTGAAAGAGCGGATAGTATTAGCTCAGCAAATACAAAAGGAATAGAACTTCAGTTGGTGGGTGCATTATTTAATCCTGCTAATAAAGGAAAAGTAATACCAGAATTGCTCGCAGGCAACCAGGCAATGTATGTGCTGCAGGTTAATAGCACAGGAACAGCGCCGCTGACATCGGCTAATGTAACAGCACAAAGGGCTACTTACATTAGTCAACATCGCAATACGAATATGTTGCAGGCGCTGCGTGAGGCGGCTAAAATAAAAGACAAACGAAAAGAATTTTATTAATAGGTAGTTATCAAAAGATTAAAACCGTCCCGATTCTATCGGGACGGTTTTCTTTTACCCATCTCGCAAGAAAGCGCAGGGATTAAAATTTAATTTTGTGTACATGAGTGACTCGATTGTAAATAAGGTAGCCGAAAGCGGATTAATAACTCTTGACCTTGAAAATTATTTTCCTAAAGGCGAAGTGGTGGTATTTGATATGAAAGATTATCTTTTTATGGGAATGATTTTAAAAGAGAAAGATTTTCGTGAATCACTTAAGAATCTTGATTGGGAAAAATTCCGCGATAAATATGTTGCCATCACTTGTACTGCAGATGCTGTGATACCCGTATGGGCTTATATGCTTGTTGCATCTAACCTGACCGGTATTGCAAAAGATTTTATTTTGGGAGATGAGAAAGAATTGCACCGCACATTGTTTTTAAAAAATCTTGCAACAATTAATGCAAGTGAATTTACAGATAAACGGATGGTGATAAAAGGCTGCGGCGAAACACCGATTGGTGATTTTGCTTATGCTGAAGTAACCAAGCTTTTAAGGCCTGTTGCAAAAAGCATTATGTACGGAGAGCCCTGTAGCACTGTTCCTGTTTACAAAAAGAAATAAAAGGCTACTCAAATAATTTTTTTCCAAACTCTTTCAGGAAATCAATGTAAGAGCCGGGGTCTTTCGAAAAAATAATCTCCCATAGTTTTTTTACAAGTATTGCCATTCCCACAATACTCAGTATTTGAAATGGACTGATATATATTTTTATTTGTACAACAATCCTTATAACAGCTAAAAATATTGCAATAATGCCAGCAATGATAGCAGGAGACCTCCACCATAGTTTATTTACAGCGCTTCTAATGGCAATAGTTGTTGAATTATGACTTGTTGGTGAAAAAAAATAATCGAACAGGTAAATTAATCCTTTCCACAAAAGAATAAAACAGGCAACAACGAAAAGAATATTACCTATCACTTTCAGAACCCGGTTAAAAAATTCAAAGCGGTGGTTAAACCGGTCGCCCTCTTCGTATACCTCAAAGAGTTTTTCTAATTGTTCACCAACGTTTAGCATAGCAGTAAGTTTTGGTGGTTATATAAAAGAAGCATTGATTGGCTGCTAAAACCAACCCCTCTTTCTGAAGATCCAAAGCATAATAATAGGAATAATGAGCATGGCGGCTACTGCAGAATAAAAACCCCAGGGCTGATGAAAGAAAGGAACGTTTGAATCGAAGTTCATACCAAACACCCCCCCGATTACCGTAGCGGGGGCAAGAATGCAAGTAACTATCGCCATCACCTTCATCACTTCATTCATCTTCAGGTTTACATTGTTGATGTAGAGATCCTGCATGCTCACCATAATATCACGATAGTTTTCACTCAGGTCATAGGCTTGTACAATATGATCGTAGATGTCTTTAAAGTATTTAGTCGTTCTGTCCTCAAGCAATTCGCTTTCACTACGGATGACACTGTTTACCAGATCCCGGACAGGAGCAATATTTCTTTTTAATACAATCAGTTCTTTGCGCAACAAGTTTACCCGTGCTAGGCTGAGTGTATTGCTGCGGCGGATAATTTCCTCTTCCATCAACTCTATCTGGTCACCCAGTTTTTCCATTACCAAAAAATAATTGTCAACAATTAAATCAAGCATGGAGTAAAGAAGATAATCTGCAGGGCGCTGACGTATCTGGCTTTTTGGTAATCGTAATTTATTTCGCAAAGGATTAAACACATCGCGGCTCGCATCTTCCTGGAAACTGATTACAAAATCTTTTCCCAGCACAATACTTATCTGCTCCACTTCTACTGATTTTGCATCCTTGTTATAGTAAAGCATGTTTAACAGGCAAAACATTACTCCCTCCACCTCATCCATTTTTGGCCGCTGGTTCATGCTCAGGATATCTTCCACCAACAAAGGGTGTACGTTGTAATGTTCACAAACCGCTTCCACATCTGATTTGCGCAAGCCATCAATATTTATCCAGCTAATGCGGTTGCTGTGCTTGTAATGAAAGCAATCTTTAACATTATCGCTTTCCTGTTCGCTGAATTCTTCCGTATTATAATCATATACAAAAACCTTAATATCCCTGGCCTCTTCACGAACGGGGGCTACCGTGGGGTTTACACTTAATATTTCTTTGGTCCGTTTGGTAGCAAACAGGTTGGGCAAGTACAGGTACTTAAGATATTTTTCAGGGCGGAGCTTTACATTCATTAAAGGGGAAGGTAAGAAAAAGTTTCCTTCAGGATTTCTTTGGAAACAACCCCCCTAATTTTTGGTAACGAAACTTAAAAATCTCTTTTACTCTTTTGTGTACAAACAATTCTCCGGCCAGCCAGCCGAATACAGATTTTCCAATCTCATAAGATATTATGTCGGTCATCATTACACCGCCATCCATCTTCTCAAAATGATGTTCATGGCGCCACAGCTTGTAAGGGCCTTTGCGTTGCTCATCTATAAAACATTTGAGTTCTTCAAGCAAAGTTATTTCAGTAATCCAGTTGAAGGGGATATTCAGAAAGGGTTTTATCTGGTAAACAATAATTGTTCCCTTGTTCATTTTTTCAGGAACATCACCAATGATTTTAAAACGAACATCACCGGGAGTGATCTGGTCAAGATTTTTTGGAGTGGCGAAAAAAGCCCACGCCTCTTCAATGCTTATTGGTAAAAACTGTTTAAACTCCAGCCGCTTCATTTAAGTATCGTTTATAAACTTCCAATGCTCTTTTTCTTGCAAACTCATGTTCAACAATTAGCCCAACATAACCGGGCTTATAATTTTTGACCCAGCGTTTAATATACTTTAATTCCGAATCAAATCTTTTTGTTTGTTCTGATGGATTAAAAATACGGAAGTAAGGAGCAGCGTCACAACCACAACCGGCCGCCCATTGCCAATTGCCGTTATTAGATGAAAGCTCATAATCCAACAGCTTCTCTGCAAAATAGGCTTCACCCCATCGCCAGTCAATCAATAAATGCTTGGTAAGAAAACTTGCGACGATCATACGAACACGGTTATGCATAAACCCTGTTTCATTTAGTTCACGCATACCAGCATCAACAATCGGGTAACCGGTTTCTCCCTTACACCAGAGCTCAAAATCCTTTTCATCATTTCTCCATTTGATATTATCATACTTAGGCTTGAAACAACTGGAAATAACATAAGGGAAATGAAAAAGAATCATCATAAAAAACTCACGCCATATCAATTCATTCAACCATTGCTTATTTAATTCTGTTGCTGCTTTTGCAAGCTGGCGAACACTTACTGTTCCAAAACGAAGATGTGTGCTGAGCCGGCTTGTTCCGTTAACAGATGGAATGTTGCGTGTATTATGATAGTCTTGTATAATCGAAGGATCCACTGCTATATCTGGTAAATCATAAGGAGTATAGTTAAAGCCAATTTCTTCCAATGAATGAAGCCGCATTGGTCTTGTCTTAAGAAATGATTTAAAATTTTTTTCGGATGGAAATGAGTTCAAGGCTTCATCTGTCAGTTTACTTTTCCATATTTTGGAGTAAGGTGTGAAAATGGTGTAGGGGCTTCCATCTGCTTTTAACACCTCGTCCTTTTCAAATATTACCTGGTCTTTAAATGTATTAAAAGCAATGCCCTGTTTTTTTAACCACGCCGCAATCTCTTCATCCCGTTTTGTAGCATAAGGTTCGTAATCACGGTTAGTAAATACTTCGCTTATTTTATATTCAACCGCCAATTGTTTAAAAGCTTTTAATGGGGTGTCGTACAATATGTGAAGCGACGAACCATTATGTTCCAGCTGCTCCTGGATTTTTTTTAAAGCGTCATGAATAAAAGAAACCCTTCGATCGTTTTTATCCTTCAGTTCATCGAGAATATTCTTATCAAAAATAAAAATGGGCAATACCGGCTTGCCACTTTTTAAAGCACGGAAAAGTCCATGATTATCAAAAAGCCTTAAGTCCCGCCTGAACCAGAAGACATTAACCTGCATAGAAGCCATTTAATTATCTTTAAAACAAATAAGCGGGTTAAAGGTTCAGTTGTGATCAATTACACTTCTACAAAATTTTTAAGTGACGAACCGATAAGCTCCGTCCAACCAGCTACAAAATTTTTTCTTGCAAAATCCGGATTATTGGTGGGAAATGTTTCCAAACCTTCATGTGTTAATTTTAGTCTTGTTTTATCGCCTTCGTCAAAAAGTTCAAAACTTACGACAGAATACCCTTCATATTTTTCATAAGTCCACGAGTAGGCAATTTTTTTAACAGGTACAACTTCTGTTATCATACACCAATGCAAATACTCTTCTCCTTTAAGCCCCTGCCCGGTAAACCGAAACCCGAACCCAACAACAGGTTTAAATTCTGCTAAATCAAAATACCATTTCCTCATCTGGTCTTTGTCAGTAATAGCGTTCCAAACTTTTTCGATTGGGGCATTAAAAGTTCTTTCGATTATAAAAGGTTGCGTGTTCATGATTACGAACATATAAAACCTTTTGGTTTTAAAACACTTTAGAGAAGGATAGTTTTAAACAAACTCAGGCATTATACATCCACTCCCTGAACTGCGAGGAGTTTTCCTGGCTGATGATGATATGATGACCAATGTCGGGGATATTTAAATCAACCAGCAATTTTACCCGATCAAAAGTTTTAAAACCTTTGATATAATTAATATGAATAATATACTGGCGATTGGCCCTGAAGAAGCGGCTATTGTCAAGCATCTCTTCAAGCTCAGTTAAATTTTTTTCTGATAAATATTTTTTACCGGCAGTATCTACTACATAAACCAACTTGTTTTCTGTATAAAACAAAACAACATCTTCCAGCCGAAGTGAAATGTATTCAAGTCCACGCTTAACAAGCAAACGATTCTTCCTGCGGTTTTCAAATTGATGAACAAAACGTTGCACTGCTTCATTCTGGTTGGAGAAATGTTTTTCCAGCATCCGGTATTTGAACAAAGCCTTCTCCAGCTCTTTTGTACTAACCGGTTTTAATAAATAGTCAATGCCATTATGCTCAAAGGCATTCAACATGTATTCGTCATAGGCGGTGATAAATATTACCGGCGTTTTTATTTCTGTTGATTTAAATATTTCAAAAGAAAATCCATCCGGCAGTTGCACATCGCTAAAAATAATATCAGCCTTAGCGCCGGAAGCAAAATATTCCTTTGCTTCGGCTACTGAACCCAACACGGTTTCAATGTGTACATCAAATGAAATTTCAGATAACACATGCAGCATGGCGCTTACGGCCAGCTTTTCGTCTTCAATAATAATTGCTTTTGTCATGGCTTAAGGTTTTAGGTTTCTTTGATAATTGGAAGCTTAACAGTGAAAAGTCCCGATCCGGATTCTATTACGATATCTTTTTTACTGATAAGGCGAAACCGGGAACTTAAATTCTTTAATCCTGTATGTGTTGAGTTGGCCGCATAAGGTTTTGGCCGGAGTGTGTTTGAGACTTTTAAGTATTGCCCATTGGCAACTATGTTTATGTTTAGTGGATTGGTATCAGAGAAAGCATTATGCTTTATTGCATTTTCTAGTAATAGCTGCAGTGCACATGGAGGAATCAGTAAGCTGCTGGTGTTTAATCCTGTTTCTACCTGCAAACGCAACTTATTATCATACCTGATTTGCAACAGGAAAAAATAGTTATCAAGAAACTCCAACTCTTCGTTCAGCGGAATCAGTTCTTTGTTTTTATTCAGTAGAAAATATTTATAAACCAACGAAAGATTACTGTTGAATAGATGTGCCTGCATTGGGTTGTTCATGATTAGTGTACCCATTGCATTTAGGGAATTAAAAATAAAATGAGGATCCATTTCATTATGCAGGGCCACCAACTCTGCCTGTGTAAGCTCTCTATCCATTTCAGTTACTAATTGCGAATCCAGCTCACGTTCCTTGCTTAAAAAAAGTATTTCATAGATTAATGTAAATACTATTACAGCAAATACACATACAGCGATGAATTTGTAAAAGCTATTCCATAAAAAAATTTCCCTGGAAAAACGAAACCAAAGCAAAATAGAGAAACCGCCAACACCGGCACCATACACACCACTTGAAAGGGAGACAGCAGCAATACGGGCAAATGGTTTTGATACGGGAATGTAGGCAGTACGAAGCTTTGCATGAATCCAATTGCTGCCGCGCCAGATTATAAAGGATGTAAAAATGAAAAAGAAATTTATTGCCACCAACTCAACCGTGCTGTAAAGCCGGTAAGTGATAGCTCCCGATATATACGGGATAGCAATTCCCAGCATGGGAATAAATAGCAATCTCAAGTACACGTCTCTGATCATAGCAGTCGGTGCTCATGTTTACATGATAAAATCCAGGCCGAGGGGTTTTCATGTGCATGTAGTAATTATTAAAACAGACACCAAACTATTTGTAAGTGCTGTTCACTAATAGTTAATAATCCGTTTGCGGTGTATATGCTTTATAAACGGTAATACTAATCGCAAAATTATTTAGTGATCAAAAAATGTTGTGTCAATCACATGACATTACGCTGACACTAACAATAGTAATCCACAAGCTTGTTCTCATCTTTTTTCTTTCATCATGTTTCAGCTGTAATTAATCATGCTTCGGTTTTTATCAACGGTTTTCATGAAGCACATTGACGTTAACAGTGTCTTTAGAGTTGGAACCAAATTGTCAAATCAGAAAACAAAAGCTATGAAAAGAATTATTCTATTGCTTGCGTTGGTTATTTCCGGGTTTACGGTTGTACAGGCACAACGAATCCTATCCGGAAAAGTGACCGACAAAAAAGACGGGTCACCGCTCAGCGGTGTTACAGTAACGGTGAAGGGAAATAAAATTTCAACAACAACAAATGCGCAGGGCGATTACCAGTTAAATAATGTGCCTGATAATGCAACGCTTGTTTTTTCCATCATCGGTTACAAACAGATTGAAGCAAAAGCTTCGGGAAATATTGCAGCGATTGCATTAGATGAAGAAGCAAAACAACTTTCAGAAATAGTTGTTACTGCAAATACCATTAAACGTGAGGCAAAGAGCTTAGGTTATGCCACCACCACCATCAACAACGCCGATCTTACAAAAGGTAAAGACAGAAGTGTGTTGAATTCATTACAAGGTAAAGTTGCAGGTGTGCAAATTACCGGCAGCTCTGGTGGTGTTGGTAGTTCAACACGTATAGTATTTCGCGGCGGCACATCTATTACGGGAAACAACCAGGCATTAATGGTGGTTGATGGTATTCCAATTGACAACTCTCAATTGGATGCTGGCGATAATTTAAATAACCAGGTAGATGCTGGTAACCGCGGTAATGATTTAAACCCGGAGGATATTGAATCAGTAACATTACTGAAAGGTCCTGCTGCGGCTGCGTTATATGGAACCCGTGCTGCAAATGGCGCTATTATTATTACAACTAAAACAGGTAAAAGCCTAAAAGGAAAAAGGTCGGAGATAGTTGTAAGTAGCTCTTACAATTTCGAATCACTTTTACGTTTACCCGAATATCAAAATGAATATGGACAAGGTGGCCAGGGAGCCCCTGATAGTCGTGAGAACTTTAGCTGGGGACCAAGATTTGATGGACAGGTACGTCCATGGGGACAACAGGTTGGTGATTCACAAAGAGTGAAACCCTATTCTGCATTAAAAAATAATGTAAAAGAATTTTTTGATATCGGCGCGGTCGCAACCAATAACGTTTCTTTTTCTCAAAACAATGAACATAACAGCTTTTTCCTTTCGCTGAACAATGTAGATCAAAAAGGAATTATGCCCGGAACAAAATATAATCGCACATCAGTACGATTGAATGGTACTGCTGATTTAACAGATAAAATTTACAGCAGCGCCTCAATAAACTATATCCGTGCAAAAGGAGATTTGTCTATACAAGGCCAGGGCAACTCACCCTACGATCAGGTGTTGCAAACACCAAGAGATATTTCTTTGCTTGAGTTAAAAGACTACAGAAACAAGTTCAACGATCTGAATGGATACTATGGCGCATATACCGTTAATCCATGGTATTTGTTGGGCGAAGATTCATACACATCAACAGTTGACAGGATACTGGGTAATATTAATGTTGGCTATAAACCTGTAAGCTGGATTGATATCAGCCTGCGTGTGGGTACGGATGTTTCTGGCGATAAAAGAAAACAAATAGAATCTATTCGTAACCCGGATCCAAATGGGCAGAATGCAGGGATAGCATTTCCCGGTCACTACGCAGAAACATCAATCAATATCCGTGAGTTTACAAGTGATTTTATTGCAACAGCAAAAAGAAAACTGGGAACTGATTTTTCATTAAGCGTTTTGCTGGGACATAATATCCGCCAGCGTAATACGGACATTCAGTTTAGTGAAATCAACTCACTCACCATTCCTTTTTATTATAATCTCGCTAACTCAGCACAACCACCTAGAACAACCAACCTGAATACACTACGCAGGTTGTATGGTGTTTATTCAGATATCAATCTTTCTTATAAAAACCTTTTATTCTTAGGAATTACCGGCCGTAATGACTGGTCATCAACATTACCAAAAGGAAAAAACAGCTTCTTCTATCCAAGCGTAAACACATCATTTATATTCAGCGATGCATTCCGCATGCCTGAGTTTATCTCTTACGGAAAAATAAGAGCAAGTGCTGCACAGGTGGGCAATGATGCTGCTCCTTACTTGTTAGAGTCAGTATTTATTACAGGGTCAGTGGGTGATGGTTTTGCAAATTCAAGAGTTGATTTTCCTTTGAACGGTGTTCCCGGATTTACACAAGGCAATGCAATCGGTAACCCGAATATCAAACCAGAAATCACAACTTCTTATGAAGTGGGCCTTGAACTGGGATTGTTAAAAAACAGGGTACATCTTGAAGGAACCGTTTACACAAACAGAAGTAAAGATCAAATCATTACTGTTCCAATCGCTGCATCATCAGGTTATACTACACAAACACTGAATGCGGGATTGATAACTAATAAAGGTTTTGAATTGCTTGTTCGCGGCACTCCTGTAAAAAATGCAAACTTTACATGGGAAGTAATCGGAACATTTACAAAGAACGAGAACAAAGTAGTTGAATTGTTCCCCGGCACAAACCAACTTGCATTAGGTGGGTTTAACGGCGGTACATTAGTTGCACAGGTTGGACAACCATACGGCGCATTCTTTGGTGCAAGTTTTTTAAGAAGTCCCGATGGAAATATCGTAGTTGATCAAACTACTGGTTATCCAATCACAGATCCACAAGCGAAAATTCATGGTAATATTCAACCAGATTTTCTTACCAGTCTTAATAATAGTTTTTCTTATAAAGGATTCAGCCTTTCATTCCTTGTAGATGCACGCAAAGGCGGCGTATTTTATTCAAGAACAAGATCGCTTCAGGAATTTTTGGGAACCGATCCAAGAACACTGTATAACGATCGTCAACCTTTTGTTGTTCCTGGTAGCGTGATACTAAGACCTGATGGAAAATATGAAGCAAATACAACACCGGTACAAAATGCAGAGAACTATTGGACATCTTTCAGCGCCAACAGAGCAGTTGAGCATTTAATAGATGCAAGTTTTATAAAACTGCGTGAAGTTTCTCTTTCTTATCGTTTGCCTTCAAACCTGTTTAAAAAATCATTTGTGAAAAGTATCACAGTTGGTTTATCAGGCAGAAACCTATTCCTGTGGACGCCGGATGAAAATACTTACTCTGATCCTGAGACAAGTTCATTCGGTACAGGTAACGTACAAGGTTATGAGTATGGAACTATTCCTTCACTCAGAAATTATGGAGCTAACGTAAGACTGGTATTCTAAAAAATTAAATCTTAAGATTATGAAATTACTACGAACAATAAAAATAACAACAGCAGTGGCGGTGCTGACTGTTGCCACATCATGCAAGAAGAGTTTTTTGGATGTAAATGTGGATCCGAATAACCCGACAAGCGCTGCAATTAATTTGGTGCTGCCAACAGCACAAGGATATGCTGCCTACAATTTGGGTAATCCCTACCAGGTATTAGGCGGTTATTGGGCGCAATACTGGACCCAGGGCCCAACCGGAAGTCAGTATCTGGCATATGATCAATACAGCATCAACAGCGGAACTTTTGATGCAAGATGGATAAATATGTATGCGGGCCCGTTAAATGATTTTAAATACATCGTTGACCAGGGAACAAAAGAAGGAAACGATAACTATGCAGCGATTGGAAAAATCATGCAGGCTTATTTATTCCAGGTCATGACTGACCTGCATGGTGATATTCCTTTTTCTGATGCATTAAAAGCAGGCGAAGGAAATATTGCGCCGAAATACGATTCACAACAAGATGTGTATGATGGGTTGATTCGTTTGGTGGATGAAGGATTAGCATTGATTGACGAAAACAGTTCATCACATCCCGGCGCTGATGACTTCTTTTATCATGGCGATATGCACCAGTGGACAAAATTTGCAAATACATTAAAGTTGAAAATTTACCTGCGCCAGGCATATGTACGCCCCGCTGTAGCACAAGCAGGAATACAAGCAATGTATGCTGCGAATGTGGACTTTGTTGATTTTGGTGATGAGGCGCATTTGCAATTCACCAACACACAATTTAACCAGCATCCATTATTTGCCCATATTAATTCATTAGGTGAGTTCAATATTCTCGCCAGCAATACAGCGTTGAACAGGATGCTTACATTAAATGATCCAAGAGCTGATGTTTTATACAGACGTGCTACTGCAGCTCCTAATACAGGAAATCATGTTGGTATCGTTCAAGGCGACGGAAGAAATCTTCCAAACCCGGCAACACTAAACGATCGTCAATTTTCAAAACCTGGTGCAGCAGTTGGTGGGCCAGGCGGCGGTGCAGCAAGAGTAATATTTATGAGTGAAGCAGAAAGTTATTTTTTACAAGCAGAAGCTGTAGTAAGAGGATGGGGAACCGGCAATGCGCAGCAATTATACAATGATGCAATTGAACTTTCATTCCTGAGCTGGGGATTAACATCAGGACAGTTTGCAACTTATGTAGCACAACCGGAAGTTGCTTATCCTGTAGCAGGTACTGCCGAACAAAGAATCAGGGCCATTATTACACAAAAGTGGACAGCAATGACGGGCTCACAAAACGTAGAAGCCTGGACTGAATGGAGAAGAACCGGTTATCCTGACATCTTCACTATTTCTACTACAAGCAATATCGGTAATCAATTCCCGGCCCGGTTACTGTATCCTGACTCTGAAGTAACCAGCAACCCGAATACGCCGACGCAAAAATTAGTGACCGATAAAGTATGGTGGGATGTAAATACAACTGGACAAAACTGATTGTTCACTCTAAAACAAAAACAATGAAGCATATAAAAAATATTTCAATAGTCGTGCTGGCTCTGTTTCTATTGACAGGATGTAAAAAGGATTCTACTGCCGATGTTTCAAAGTCGGTTAAAGTAAGTTATCCTTCAATAGCACTGAACGGGAATGCACTTGTTACTGTTGCGGTTGGCGCAGCATATACGGACGCCGGTGCAAAGTTGACGGATGATATCACCGGCGCTGTAAGTGATATTCAACCAACATCAAGTAATGTAAATACAGCGGCACCAGGTTTGTATGTTGTTACATACAGTGCATCTAATGCAAACGGTTTTCAAACAACCGCATCAAGATTGGTTGCAGTAACTTCTGTTAACAATCCAATTGACAGATCCGGAACTTATTTGAGAACTGCAACCGGAATCAATTGTTATATTCTCAAAATTGCTCCCGGTGTTTATAAAGTAACAAACCCCGGTGGTGCCGGAGTTGGTACAGGTACAATTGTGTATATGGTGGAAACAGCGTTGAATGTTTATTCTGCACCTCCGCAGCCAACTGATGCAGGAACCTTTTCTGTAATTAATATTGTCTTCACTCCTACTGGTGCAACATGGAATGTGGTGAATGCGGGATATGGTACAGGACAAAGGGTGTTTGTAAAACAGTAGAGCCAGAACGAGCAGTATAGTTTTAATTTGAGCCACCCTGTTTTTACAGGGTGGCTTTTTTATTTTTAGCACACGGATGACACGGATAAAAAGATACTCACGGATTTATGCTGCGTAGCAGCATGGGATAAAAAGAACAAAGAAATCCTGATTAATACGAAGCATTAATTAATCCCTTAACATCCCTAACACCCGTATAATCCGTGCGCAAAAAAAATTCCAGGCTATAAACGGCTTCAATGAATGATATAAGGAGTAACAATTTTTTAAACATGAATTAATCATGCTCCGGTAAATGGGATTTGATATCAGCTAACTTGCGGACTAATTTTATAACAGAAAGAACAGAGCTATACCACAACACACAACGAAGTTTTCTCATGTTAATGTATGGTCAAAGCAGACCGAAGTACGCAGGTGGCTTCTCCAGCCGGCCTGCTTTTTTTATTTTATCAACCTAATCATCTCTTTTAAAATACGACCGAGCTCTTTTGTTCCAGCTGTAATTTCTTTCGGCGAATTAAAATACAAGAGTCTTCTGTCGGGATAGTTTCCTTCTAATAGCGGAGATTTTATTTTTACAATAAGCGGATGATGAAACACCAACAAAACTTTTCCATTCTTGTAGGGACCAAACGTAATAACGTCTTCTTTGAAATAATAACTCGGCGCATTCCACTTTATGCGTTCGTTTAATTGTGGCGCAGCAGCCTTAATTATTTTTCTTACTGCATCAATTTGTTTTCTTGTTGTTGCGTCCAGTTTAGCCAACCAGGATTTTACAGCATCTTCATCCGAAGGCGTTAATTTTTTTGCTTTGGTTGAGGTAGCAACCGGTTTCTTGTTTTTTCCGCTTTTTTCTTCGTTGCCCTTTACCCTGAACTGTACAATTCTTTTAATTAAATCAAGCGGCAATTTTTCACTGAGCGGAAATTGAACAGAGCCCTTACCTTGTTTGTAAACTGATAATTCTTTTTTAAAAGCATCATGACCGGTAGGTGTCGCATAAAACCCGATATGAGTTGAATAACCGGAAAAATAAACCAATGGCTTTCCCAAATATTTATAACCCGGCATTCCGTAGCTGATAGACTCTTCTGCTTTTGGCGCAGCCGCTTTAATTGTCTTGCGTATCTTGACAAGCTTTTTTTGTGTATCTGCCGGAAACAAGGCAATAAACTCTTCAACGGTTGAAACTTTTTTCATGCTTGATGGCGTTAGCTTATTTCTGATTTTGTGTTTTTAGTTTATTCCAGAAAATATAAGAAAGTATACCGGGAACAATCCACCCCAGCATCGTTAACATCATTGGATCAAATGTACCAGAAACGGCAACACCCGAATAAACAGCAGCCGTTAAATCAAAAAACAAACCCGCATAAGCCCATTCTTTTATTTTATTTAAACCCGGAATTAAAATAGCGATTGAGCCAATAATTTTTGCCCAACTGATAAACTGGATAAAATAAATTGGATAGCCAAGATATGAATGAAAAATATCTTTTGTCTGTTGATTTGGTCCAATACCGCCAACTGATGAATAAATCATAAGGCCTGAGAATATTACGGTGAATACCCAGTAAAGAATGACAGTTGTTTTTGATTTCATATCGTTGGTTTTATTTTTTAAAATTCAGTCCTTCTTTTTTCAATGTCGAACGCAGCAAAGGAATAGAAGCCGGTCCCATACCATGCAACGAAAGAATTTCTTTCTCGCTAAATGCTGATAATTGTTTCAGCGTTTTTATTCCCTCATTAACTAAAGCTCGTCTTGCTGGCGCACTAAGCACAGCGAAGAATCCCTGTTTGTTTTTTGCTGCTTCACAAATCGGGCAGGTAGGACAATCGCTGCTTTAATAAAATTGGTGACCGTTTTTACAAACCCGTAATGTTTTCTTTGCGACAGCCATTATGCATTCACCAGTTTTTCAATTACAATTTTTTTCATCTTCATCAATTCCTGCATAGCCCTTCCTCCTTTTTCAGGATCTATCATGATCTTGCCAATATTGGACGGAACAATTTGCCAGGAAACACCAAACGGATCTCTTAACCAGCCACACATACTTTCTGCGCCACCATTTACAATCAGGCCGTTCCAGAAATGATCTATTTCTACCTGTGAATCACAACTTACAACAAATGATACTCCTTCATTAAATGTATAAGCATGTTCACCTGGCCCATCCATTGCAATCAGGTTACAACCATCCAATTTAATTTCTGCAAACATTACCTTGCCCGCATTCGCATCACCATCAGGATAATTCATGATGGTATTAGTATTGGAATTTTTAAAAAGACTTGTATAAAGTTTAATTGCTTTTTCTGCATTGCCGAATTGAGATCCGGTAAAAAGCATTGATGGTGTTGCTGATGGAGGGTCGCCGGCCTGGTTTACAACTGAAACCTGCCATGTCATTCCATATTTATCCTGCACCCAGCCATAACGCTCACTCCAGAAATATTTATCAATTGGCATCATCACTTTTCCACCATCTGCCAGTTTCCCCCAAACGGCATTTGTTTCTTCTATTGTTTCCAATAAAACAAACATTGAAATTGCAGGATTGATTTTAAACATAGGCCCGCCATTCAAGCCCATAATTTTTTTACCGTTGATGGTAAAGTTTACCACCATCGGTGTATTCACTGTTATTTCTGAATTTTTAAAAACAGAACAGTAAAAGTCTGCTGCTTGTTTAGCGTTGCCATCAAACCATAAGCAAGGATAAATTTTATTTTCAGCCATAGTTGAGAATTTAGCTATTGAAATTTTTTTGTTGTATTATTTTTTTACATAGTTAACCATCCACTTCACACCAAACTTGTCTTTGCAGCTTCCCCAATAGGCGCCCCAGAACATATCTGTCATTGGCATTTCTATTTGACCATCTGCAGACAATGCATTGAACAATCTATCGGCGTCTTCTTTACTATCTGGTTCAAGATTGATGTAAACATTATTACCCATTGTAATAGTGAACCCCATTTCAGGTGGCGCATCAGAACCCATCAGCATATAACCACCGAGAATTGGTAACGAAACATGCAACACTAACTTCTTTGTTTCTTCGGCCATTGGTGGCATTCCCGGCTGTGGTGGCATATCACCAAAGCGATTGATACCATTGCCTTCGAACTCTGTGCCGAAAACTGTTTTATAAAAATTGAAAGCCTCTTCTGTCTGATTCGTAAAATTTAAGTAGGTGCTAACCTTTGCCATAATCGCTGGTATTTAGTTTATTTTAAAAAATTTAGTTGCGTTCACAGATTTCTTTCAGTTTGTTCAAAGCATTAGGCCATGTATTGGTGAAGTAATCTTTGAAATCAGAATTGCTATCCATGTCTACTTCAACAATTGTTTTTCCATTGGTTGATTTGAAGGTATAATTTTCCAAAGCCCCCGCCCAACCTTCGACTTCCGGACCGCTAGTAACTTCTTTATCTCCCTGTAAAAGACCCAGGTGTTCAATGCTTAAAAATTTATTGGGAACATTCTCTCTTACCTTACTTACCATACCACCTACATTTCCATCTTTATCTGTTCCGGCAAAAAGAATTTTTGAACCTTTTTCCCAGGAACCTTTATAGTGTGAAGTTTCATTAAACACGGAAGTCCATTCACGATAGGTTTTATCATCCAGCATTGTTTTATATACTTTTTCTACCGGCGCATTGATGGTTGCTTCAAAATTGATAACCTCCATTTTAGGAGAGGCCTCCACATGCTTTTTAAAATTATCCATAATAGCCTGCCAGCCGCTTTTCTGCATTTCAACAGAATGTGTTCCTTCTGCTTCAAACTCTTCCACCACAGTTGTTTCATTTCCATTAGAGGTAAAAACAACTTTTACTTTTCGGCCATCCCCCATGGTGTATTCAATCAGCTCATGCTTTTTTACTTTATCATATACACCACCAAAGTCAAAACTGAAGCTGCCATCTTTCGCCGCCATTGTTGCGCTGAAAGAGCCACCTTCACGCAAGTCATTTTCTGCTTTTAATGTGCACCAGTCTGCTGATGCATTATTCCAGCGGATGATGTGACGTGGTTCTGTCCAGTATTGCCATACTTTTTCTACAGGAGCGTTTATAGTTGCCTGCACTGTAATTACTGTTGCTGTGTTTTCCATTTCAATAAAATTTATAAGTGAAAAATTATTTTCTTATCCCTTTGAACAATGCATAGATAGCCATTGCGTGTCCATGCCCGAGACTAAAATCTTTCTTTAGCCAATCTACAATTTCGCCGGCTTTAACAGCAGGGTTGAGTTTACCTTTTTGCAAAAAACCTTTCTTTTCAGCAAGCTTCTTAAAGTCTTCGGGTCCTTTGCCCGTTTTGGCTTTTATATTATCTATATATGCTTGAAACGACATACTATTAATTTTTAGAATAATTAAGCATCCAGTTGACACCAAACTTATCAACGAGATGGCCAAAGGTGGAGCCCCAGAAACTCTGGTGCAGCGGGTGGGTTATCTTACCATCCTTAGAAAGATTTTCAAAGAAGCGGGTGATTTCTTCCTGGCTGCTGCAATTAATACATAGCCCGATTGAATTACCAGGAATAATTTTATCACCCAGCATATCTGATGCCATTAAATTGAGTCCGCCGTTTGTAAGACTGCTATGCAAAATGTGATTACCCAACTCACTTGGCATTTGCGCCGCCATTGGCGATTCGGCAATTTTCTGCATTACCAGCTCGCCGCCCAAACACTGCTGATAAAACTGCATCGCTTCTCTTGTTTTACCATTAAAATTGAGATAGGAAATTATCTGTGTCATCGCTTTTTTGATTTGATAGAACAAAGCTAATTTCCTGGATCCGTCCCAGCACTGTGGTATTACGACAATGTAAGGGGCTGATTGCGTCAGCGGCTACTATTTTTCAAAATCATCCCTGTAAAGAACTTTTCCTTCCGGTGTTTTCAACTCTGCATAATCCACTTCTGCCAATCCATTTGAAATAAAACCTATACCGGTTATTAAACCAGATGAATTAGTGTAGGAGACAGAATAAACTTCTACCCCATTTATTTTTATATGTGCTGTTTTGTTGATGATAGAAAACTCAATATCCTGCCATTCGTTTACATTCATTGCAAGCGGCGAGAGATCTGTTGTTTTTCCATCCAGCTCTTTTTCTCCAAACTGTGCAAATATTTCATGTGCACAGCCTTTTGGTTTAGATATGAAATAATTGAAGTTACGCTGGCCAAACACTTCAACCATTAAAAAAGGACAAGCCGTGTTTATGGTACTCACAACTCTTGCCCGGCATGTATAAATAAAATTATCTGTGCTGGACATAAACTGTGATGGGAAATTCAGCATCACATAAAAATTATCTTTGACGGCATCTACTTTACTTTGAACAAGCTCTTCATTTGACATAGCAAGCATTCCTTTTTTAAAACCGGATGATTGAACATACTGCGGCTTGCTGCTAAATGATTTTTCTTTTACATAGTAAACCCAATCATCAGTTGAAATACTTACATCAAATGTTTTAATAATCGAATCATTAGCAATAAGCTTTGCCTTGTGATAGCCGGGTTCGTAATAAATATCTGTAAGTGTGTGCCCGTTCTTGTCAATCTTCACCCGGCGATTTATGTCCCATGATTGTTGTATAAAAAAACTATCTGCATTTACTTCTGTTACATCATAATTAAACACAACAGTGTTTGGCAAATCATTACCTGTTGTTTTGCTCGCTGAGAATTTTGCTTTCTCATAATGCGGATTAATCAAGGAACCTGATTTAATAAAACTGAAAAACAAAATCAAACTAACTGATGCGGCGGCAGAAGCAATGCTTTTAAATGATATAACTAAACCTCTTTGGGGTTTAGCGGGAACAACCATTGGAGGAACTTCATCAATCGATCCGGCCACAGATAGTTTATACTCCTGCCAGTTTTTAAAATCGAGATAAACAGAAATAGCATTCAATGTAGCTGTTTGCGGTATGCGGCTAAACTCTCCGTTCAGCAATCGCCTGATAGTAGAAGTGCTTATCAGCGTCCCGGTTTTTGTTTCCAGCTCCTGGCTGATATGCTCAAAATCCCGCTGGCTCATCTGGCCAGGTTGTGCAAAGCCATTTCGGCGACAAATTTCAGCGAGACAGTTTTTTACCAATTGTTGTTCCGACATGAAGACTGATTTAATCCGGGTGATAAAAATAATGTATTGATACAGCCATCAGCTTTTCAAAATCATTTTGAAAAGGTTTTGAAATAAAATAAACAGGTTTTGAGCTGAAAAAACAGTTGTGATGATTGCTATTTGCTTTTAAAATAAAACCAATGAACAGATTTTATAAAACTGCTTTGCTGACCGGACTTTTTGTAGCCGCGACAGATATTATGTACGCCTTCCTTTCTGCTATGATTAAAAACGGACAGTTCCCTGATAAAATGTTCCTATATATCGCAGGCGGCGGACTGGGGTTGGAAAAATCAATGCAAG
>Ga0315910_10001063_pt1 | contig 25769 bp, 25 predicted proteins | sample EdamamesoilMG_FD_204470 | JGI IMG/M metagenome (GOLD analysis project Ga0315910, IMG submission 204470) | Garden soil microbial communities collected in Santa Monica, California, United States - Edamame soil | ecosystem: Environmental > Terrestrial > Soil > Garden | place: USA: California... | reverse complement strand
CTGGTGGGCATGCCCTTCGCCTTGAGCCAGGACGTCAGCGTCCCGCAGAAGCGCGCCATCGCGCGCGCCGCCGCGGCGCTGATCGGTCCCGGCGAAAGCATCATCATCAACGGCGGCACGACGACTTACGCGCTGGTGGAGTTCCTGGAGAACTCCGACCTCGACATCCTCACGAACTCGTTCCCGATCGCCGCCAAACTATTCGCCACCAGCCGCAACCGCATCACGCTGCCGGGCGGGACGATCTTCCGCGAGCAGAACATCGTGCTGTCGCCCTTCGAGAACGACACCATCCAGAGCTTCTGGGGCAACAAGCTGTTCGTCGGCTGCTACGGGCTGAACCGCTTCGGCATGATGGAAGCCGACCCGCTCATCGTGCAGGCGCAGACCAAGCTGCTGAAGCGCAGCGAACACGTCATCGTCATGGCGGACAGCAGCAAGCTGCGGCGCAAGTCGGCCATGATCGTCGCGGGCCTCGATCGCATCAACACCATCGTCACCGACGACGGCGCGCGCCCCGAGGAGCTCGAGGATTTCCGCGCCGCCGGCATCAAGGTGATCGTCGCCAAGGTCACGCCCGAAGACGAGATCAAGAAGATCGCCTAGTTAGACAGCGATTTGGGGTTAACGATGCGAAGAATGATCCTTGCGGCCGCGTGCGCCGTGCTGGCCGCGGGACTGGCAGGTTGCGGCAGGAAAGAGCCTGAAGCGCCGGGGCGCACGCGCGTAGGTCTCGTGGCGAAATCGCTGGGCAACGGCTTCTTCGACGCCGTGCACAAGGGCGCGGACGAGGCGGGCAAGGAACTCGACGCCGAGGTGATCTTCACGGGGCCGACGACCCCGACCGCGGAAGGCCAGATCGAAACGCTGAACTCGCTGATCGCGCAGCGCGTCGATGCGATTGCCGTGTCGGCCAACGATCCCGACGCGCTGGTGCCGACGCTCAAGAAGGCGCGGGACCGCGGTATCAAGGTGATTTCGTACGACTCGGGGGTCGCGCCGGCCGGGCGCCTCATGCACCTGGCGCCGTCCTCCGATCAGCTCATCGGCGAGACCGTGGTGGCGCTCGCGGCCGAACTTGCGCAGCCTCAAATTGAAAGAGGGGCAAAGGGCAAGTTCGCCGTCGTTTCGGCCACGCCGACTTCGACCAACCAGAATTCCTGGCTGGCCGAAATGCGCAAGGCGCTGCCGCGGCATCCGGGCCTCGAGATGGTGGCCGTGGTGTACGGCGACGACGTCTCCGACAAGTCGTATCGCGAGGCGGTGGCGCTGATCCAGCGGCATCCGGACCTGTCCGTGCTGGTCAGCATCAGCTCGGTGGGCATCGTCGCCACGGCCCGCGCGGTCGAGGACCAGGGCATGGCAGGCAAGATCAAGGTCACCGGGCTCGGCCTGCCCTCCGAGCTCGCGAGCTACGTGCAGAAGGGCGTTGTGCCGAAGTTCGCCATCTGGAATCCCATCGATCTCGGCTACTCGGCCATGCAGATCGCCACGCGCCTGGCGCGCGGCGGCGATGTCAGCAAGCCCGTCTCCACGGGCCGCATGGGTGAAGTCGCGGTCGGTGCCGACGGTGTCGGCGCGATGAGCAAACCGTTCATCTACGACGCCGGCAACGTGGCGGAATTCGCGAAGATTTTCTGAAGCGCCGCCGGAAGCCCGATACGTGCCGCCCCTCCTGACGCTCACCGACGTTCGCAAGTCCTTCGGCGGCGTGCGGGCGCTGGCGGGCGTGGACCTCGAGCTGCACCGCGGCTCGATAACGGCCCTCCTGGGTGAGAACGGCGCCGGCAAGTCGACGCTGGTGAAGATCCTCTCGGGCGTGCACCAGCCCGATTCGGGGACTATCTACCTGGAGGGAGCGCGGGCCCGCGTGCCGACGCCGGTCGCGGCGCGCGACCTCGGCATCGGCGTGGTCCACCAGGAATGCCTGGTGTTCGACCACCTGACCGTGGCGGAAAACCTGTTCATCAACGCGCACCCGGGACGCCTCGGCCTGGTCGACTGGAAAATACTGAACGATCGCGCGGCATCGGTGCTGCGCGACCTGGGCGCGGACTTCGGCGCCGACACCGCCGTGGCGTCGCTCGGCATCGCGCAGAAGCACGTGGTGCAGATCGCGCGTGCCCTGGTCAACGAATCGCGCGTGCTGATCCTCGACGAGCCCACGGCCTCGCTGTCGAAGCGCGAGTGCGCGGAGTTGTTCCGCATTGCCCGGCAGTTTCGCGACCGGGGCTGCGCATTGCTGTTCATCACGCATCGCTTCGAGGAAATCTTCGAGCTCGCGGATCGCTACGCGGTGTTCCGCGATGGCGCGTCGGTGGGCGCGGGACTGCTCGCGCAGACCTCGCGCGATGAGCTGATCCGGCTCATGGTGGGCCGGCCGGTGGAGCAGTTGTTTCCTAAGCAGGAAACCGCGCCGGGCGAGACCTTGCTGAGTGTCGAGCGCCTCGGGCGCGCCGGCGAATTCGAGGATGTGAGTTTCACCCTGCGCCGGGGAGAAATCCTCGGCATCTATGGGCTGGTGGGCGCGGGGCGCAGCGAGCTCGCGCAGGTGCTGTTCGGCGCCGAGCGCGCGCACACCGGGCAGGTTTCCGGGCGCGCGGACATCGCGCTGGTGCCGGAGGATCGCCAGGGGCAGGGCAGCATCCTGCCGTTCTCCATCGCCGCCAACATCGCGCTGCCCAATCTCGCCGCGCTGGCGCCGCGTGGCTGGATCCGCGCGCGCCAGGAAAACGAACTCGCACGCCACTGGATGGAAAGGCTTTCCATCAAAGCGCAGGAACCGGCGCAGCCGGTGCAGAGCCTGTCGGGCGGCAACCAGCAGAAAGTGGTGCTCGCCAAGTGGCTGGCTCGCAAGCCCGCGGTGCTGATCCTCGACGAGCCCACCAAGGGCATCGACGTCGGCGCCAAGGCCGCGGTGCACGCGGTCACCAGCGAATTCGCCGCCGCGGGCAATGGCGTGATCCTGATCTCCTCGGAATTGCCCGAGGTGATCGCCATGTCGGACCGCGTGCTGGTCATGCGCCGCGGAAGACTGCGCGGCGAATTCACGCGCGCCGAAGCCACCAGCGAAATTCTGCTGCGCGCGGCCAGCGACGCATGAAGCCTTACCGCCACTGGTCCGAGACCGCGCGCCGCGACTTCCACCTCGCGCTGCTCACGCTCGGTCTGTTCGTCGCGGTCGCGGCGAAATTTCCGGCGTTCGCCACGCCGGCGCATCTGGCGGGACTGCTCGACGACACGGCCATCCTCATCATGCTGGCCATCGGGCAGATGCTGGTGATCCTGGTGCGCGGCATAGACCTGTCGATGGCCGCCAACCTCGCGCTCTGCGGCATGCTGGCGGCGCTTTTCAACCGGGAATGGCCCGAGGCCGGCGTCGTACCGGTGCTGGCGGTGGCGCTCGGCGCCGGCACCTTGTTAGGCGCATTCAACGGCATCCTGGTGTGGAAGCTCAGGCTCCCGCCCATCGTGGTGACCCTGGGCACGCTGTCCATCTACCGCGGCGTGATCTACTTGTTGTCGGGTGGCGCCTGGGTCAACGAGAACGAGATGACACGCGAGTTCGTGGACTTCACGCGCGCGCGGTTCCTGGGGCTGTCGACACTGTCCTGGTTCGCGGTGGTGTTCGCGGTGGCAGCGATGTTCGAGATGCGCCACACGCGGCTCGCGCGCGACCTGTACGCCGCCGGCGGCAATCCCGAGGCCGCGGCGTATTCCGGCATCGACCCGGGCCGCATGCAGTTCATCGCGTATGTCGTGTCCGGCGCGATTGCGGGGCTGGCCGGATACCTGTGGGTGTCGCGCTTCGCCGTGGCCTACACCGACATCGCGCTCGGGTTCGAGCTGCAGGTGATCGCGGCCTGCCTCATCGGGGGCGTGGCGATTTCCGGCGGCGCCGGCTCCGCCGTCGGCGTGCTGCTCGGCTGCCTGTTCCTCGGCATCATCCGCAGCAGTTTGCCGCTGGTGGGCATCTCGGCGTTCTGGCAGATGTTCATCAACGGCGTGGTCATCGTGGTCGCGGTCCTGCTCAGCGCGCGGCAGCGGCGCCACGTGCGCTCCATCCTGGAGGCGCGTTGAACCTCGCACCGCTCAAGCGTTGGGAGAGCATGCTGGCGCTGGTGCTGGTGTTCGAGTTCGTGTTGTTCTCGGCGCTCTCGCCGTACTTCCTCAGCGTCGACACGCTTTCCGACGCCACCTTCAATTTCACCGAGCGCGCGCTGGTGGCCCTGCCGCTGGCGCTGTTGATCATCGCCGGCGAAATCGACATCTCGGTGGCCGGCATCATCGCGTTGGCATCGGTGGCCATGGGCCTGGCGGCCGAGCAGGGCGCGGGCACCGCCACTCTCGCGACCATCGGACTCGGTACCGGGCTCGCCGCGGGGTGTGTGAACGGCCTGCTGGTGACCGTCGGCCGCGTACCGTCGATCGTCGCCACCATCGGCACCATGACGCTGTTTCGCGGTGCGGCCTACGCCGTGTTGGGCGACCGGGTGCTGAAGAATTACCCGGACAGTTTCGCGAGTTTCGGCCAGGGATACCTGGTGGGGCCGGTGTCCATCGAACTCGCGTTGTTCGCGCTATTCGCGGTGATCTGCGCGCTCTTCCTGCACGGCACGCGCTGGGGGCGCGTGGTGTTCGCCATCGGGGCGAACCCCGTGGCCACGCGTTTCTCCGGTATTCCCATCGATCGCTATCGCTTCGCGTTGTTTGCGCTGACCGGGCTCGCCAGCGGCCTGGCCGCGGTGCTGCTCACCTCGCGGCTGGGATCCACGCGGCCGTCGATCGCGCAGGGCTGGGAGCTCGAGATCATCAGCATCGTGATCCTCGGCGGCGTTTCCGTGTGGGGCGGCAAGGGCAGTATCCTCGGCGTGGTGCTCGCGGCACTGGTGTTTGGACTGATCACCTTCGGTCTCGGACTCATGAACATCCCCGGTATCGTGATGTCGATCTTCACCGGAACGCTGCTGATCCTGGTGGTGGCGGTGCCCGCCCTGGTGCGCAGGCGATGAGTGTCCCGGGCCAGTTGATCGCCGTCCTCGACGTCGGCAAGACCAACTCCAAGCTCTCGCTGGTGGATCCTGCGCAGGGGCAGGAGGTGTGGAGCACGCGCCGTGGGAATGCCGTAGTCCCGGGTGCCGCGACGCGCGAGCTCGACGTGGTGGCGATCGAGGCGTGGATGCTGGATTCGCTGCGCCACGCGCCGCAGCGCGAACGCGTCGCGGGCGTGGTGGCGATTGCACACGGCGCGGCCGCGGTGCTGGTGGATCACGAGGGCGCGGTGGTCGCGGCCCCGGACTACGAAGACACCTGCTTCGACGAAGTGGCCGAGGAATATTCCAAGCTGCGCGATGAATTTGCGCTCACGTACTCGCCCAATCTGCCGCAGGGTTTGAATCTCGGGCGTCAGCTCTACTACCTGCAGACCCGCCAGCCCGCGCTGTTCGAGCGCGTCGCGCACATCCTGCTCTACCCGCAGTACTGGTCGTGGCGGTTGTCGGGCGTGATGGCGAGCGAGGTGACCTCGCTCGGCACGCACACCGATCTGTGGCGTCCTTACGACCAGACGTATTCGGGGCTGGCGCGCAGGCAAGGCTGGGCGCGGCTCATGCCGTCCATGCATCGCGCCAGCGACCAGCTCGGATGGCTGCGCGCCAGCGTGGCCGAGAGCACCGGGCTGCCACGGAGCTGCATGGTCGCCTGCGGCATCCACGATTCGAACGCGTCGTACCTGCGCTTCCTCATGGACCGCGAGCGCGAGGCGTTCACGGTGGTGTCGAGCGGCACCTGGACCATCGTGATGGCGAATCGTGGCGACCTGCGTCGCTTGCGCGAAGAGCGCGACATGCTGGCGAACGTCAACGTGTATGGCGCGCCGATCGCCACGGCGCGTTACATGGGCGGCCGCGAATACGAGGCGATCGCGCAAGGCGCGGTCGAGCCGACCATCGACGCGCTGATCGAAGTGCTGGCACGCGGCAGCATCGCGTTGCCGTCGCTCGCCAGCGCCGGGCCGTATTCCGGGCGGCACGGCAGGATCGAAGGAGCCGAGGGACTGGGTGCGACCCAGCGCGCCGCGCTGGCGACGCTTTACTCGGCGCTGATGACCGCGCAGCTGATCGAGTCGCTCGGTACCGCCGGGGAAATCTTCGTCGACGGTCCGCTGGCGCGCAATCCGCTGTTCGCCGGCTTGCTCGGCGCCTGCGTGCCCGTGGGAACCGTGCGCATCTACCCGGAAGGCGGCGGCACGCGCGTCGCGGCGTACCTGGCCGGCCTGCGCGCGCCGGGCACCAGCTCGCTGCAGAACGTGGCGCCGCTGCGTATCCCCGGGCTGCTCGAATACCAGGCCAACTGGCGGCATCGTCTCGAGGAGCGTTCATGAAGCGATGGGCATGGGTAGTTAGCCTGCTGATCTGCACGGCGGCGGGCGCCGCCCCGGCCGCGAACCAGTACCGCAATCCCGTCCTGTTCGCCGACTACTCCGACCCTGACGTGATCCGCGTCGGCAACCGGTATTACATGACGGCGTCGTCGTTCCACTTCTCGCCCGGCCTGCCGCTGCTCGAGTCGCGCGATCTCGTCCATTGGAAGCTGATCGGCCACGCGCTGCCGAAGCTCACCTTCGACCCGAAGTACGACCTGCCAGGTCCGCTGGGCTTCAGTGATGGCTCCGAGCGCGCGCGCTTCTTCGCCGAGATGGGGCATCGCTACAGCGCCGGCGTCTGGGCACCGGCGCTGCGATTTCACAAGGGACGCTTCCATATCTACTTCCCGACGCCCACCGAGGGCATCTTCATGGTGTCGGCGAAGAAGCCCGAAGGTCCGTGGACCTCGCCGGTGGCGGTCATCGCCGAGCCGAAGCTCGAGGATCCGTGCCCGTTCTGGGACGACGATGGCCAGGCCTATCTCATCCATTCGCGGGTTGGCGCAGGCCCACTGATCCTGCATCGCATGAGCCCCGACGGCACCCGGGTGCTCGATGCGGGCAAGACCATTGTCGAGGATCCGGTGAACCTGCCGGTGCTCGAGGGTCCCAAACTACTCAAGCGCAATGGCTGGTACTACATCTTCGCGCCCTATGGCGGCGTGGAGAAAGGACCGCAGGCGGTGATGCGCTCACGGAACATCTGGGGACCGTACGAAGTGCGCACCGTGCTCGCTCCGGGCAAGACGTCGATCCAGGGCCCTCACCAGGGCGGCTATGTCGAGACGCCGAAGGGCGAGGGCTGGTTCCTGCACTTCAACAGCACCGGGGCCTTCGGCCGGATCGTGCACCTGCAGCCGGTGCGCTGGAAGGACGACTGGCCGTTCATCGGCGAGGAGTCCGGCGTCGACGGCACCGGCCAGCCGGTGATGTCGCATGCAGTGCCCGATGTCGGGCGCGCATGGCCGCCGGTTGCCATCCAGGCTTCGGATGAGTTCGCGGGCAAACAGTTGGGCGTGCAATGGGAGTGGAACCACAATCCAGTCGACGCGAACTGGAGTCTCGCGGCGCGACCCGGATTCCTGCGACTGACCGCGACCCGCGCCGACGACTTCGTGGCGGCCCGCAATACGATGACGCAGATCCTGCAGGGGCCGGCGATGGAGATCACCGTGCGCATGGACATCGGCGGCATGCGCGATGGCCAGCGCGCTGGCCTCGGCATCCTGCAGGTGCAGCCCAATTGGTTAGGCGTGGTGTGGAGCAATGGCATGCCGTTCCTGACATGGTCCTCCGCTGGCGCCATGGTTCGGGGTCCCGGCCTCCAGGGCTCCGTGGTGGTGCTGCGCCTCAAGGTCGAGGACGAAAGGGTCTCCTACGAGTTCAGCACCGACGAAGGCGTGTCGTTCACGCAGTGGGGCGAGAAGGCGAAGCTGCGCTTCAGCTGGTGGAAAGGAGCGCGTCCCGCGCTGTTCTCGTTCACCACCACCGCGGGCGACCCCGGCTTCGCGGACTTCGACTGGGTGCGGGTGAAGGTGACGCCGGCTAACTAGTCTCGCCGGCGGCCGCGCCGATTCGATGCGACTGTCGTCACCGCGCGCCATGTCTGCGAAACCTGCCAGACACCCCCTACACGGCGACGCGCCGGCCCCGGCATTTCAGGCATTGCGGCGCCCGGCTGCATGAAGGTTCCAGAAAGTTTGTAAAACTTGCCATGGCTGTCGGTGAACCACGACAACGGCCGCCCGCTTGGGGTATTTTGGTTGGCGCGGAACCTGCAATTCCCCAGTCGTCGAGAGTCCTCAACGTTGGAAAGGAAGCCAATGACCAGTCGCAAATTCCCGGGTGAGCAAATGGACGTTTCCTCCGCGTCGGCCAAGGTCATGGACCTGTGCCGCGCGATATTCGAAGACGCGGAAGACGCACGGCAGTACAGGTACCCGCGCCGTGGCGCGCTGGACCTGCACGACGTGTTGCCCCCCGGGCCGGCGGAGATCCGCCACGGCTCGGTACCGTCACCCAGCGAGCTAACAAGCCTGATCTCCTGAATACTCCCGCGGCGCCATGCGGCGCTGCGGGATGCGACCTATTCGCATTGGCGTTCGCGGGCGCAACTTCCGCAGCCGGGTGAGCTAACATGCGCGCGTTTTCACGCAGGAGCGCGCCATGGCCGATTCCGGACTCGATTCGAAGCTCACCAAGAAAGTCATCGACAGCCTCAACCACATCCTCGAGCTCGAGCTCGCGGGCGTGGTGCGCTACATGCACTACAGCTTCATGATCTTCGGCCACAACCGCATCCCGATCGTCGCGTGGCTGCGCGAACAGTCCAACGAGTCGAACGCGCACGCGGTGCTCGCCGGCGAGCACATCACCGCGTTCGGCGGCCATCCCTCGCTCAAGATCGGATCGTTGCTGGAGACGCACCAGCACGACGTCAACGAGATCCTCAAGGAAGCGCACGAACACGAGAAGGAAGGCCTGCAGGCGTACTACGACCTGCTCGAGCTCGTGGCCGGCAAGAGCATCCTGCTGGAGGAATACGCGCGCGATCAGATCGCGGCGGAAGAGATGCACCTCGCGGACATCCGCAAGATGATGAGGAAGCCGGGGTCAATCAAGTAGTCAGTCCTCGCTTCCCGTGCGCACCTCGCGCTCGAGGAATCTCAGCGACCACTCCAGCGGCGTCTCGGCGTCGTGCCGGAAGGCGCGGCGCCAGGCGGGGGGCGCCACTTCGTTCCAGTGGCGCGCGGTAGATCCGCCGATGAGCACCACCGGCCCGGCAGGTAGTTCGAAGCCGCCAGCTTCGGCGAAATTCTGTATCGCCGATGGACTCCAGAACGCATAGCCGAATGGCGGGCGATCCGCCTGCGGCGCTTGGAGTGCCGCCAATTCCTGCCTGAGATTCTCCGGCGCGCCGGTCGAGTACACGGCTCTTACGTGCACCTTGAGCCGCCTGCCGAGCGTGGCGACCGCATCGAGATGTTCAGGTTGACGCAGGGCCGCGTCACTGGTCGGGTAGAAGACGTCGGTGCCATCGGCAACCGCGCCGGAATTCACCACCGTCTGCGCGAGCTCGCGAACACCGCCCTGCGCCGAGAGCGCCACCCGAATGCCGCGTGCTTCGAGAGTGGCTGAAGTGGTCGGCGCGATCGCCGCCACGCGCGTGCCCGGCGGCACTTCGACGCGCGCCGCGGCTGCGCGGCTGGTGACGAACAACAGCGCCGGGCTGCGCGCGCCCATCTGCTTGAGCTCGGGCCAGTCGCGCCACTGGTGTTCGATGCAGCAGACCGCGAGCGCCTGGAAGCCGAGCCGCCGCAACTGGATGACCACGCTGTCGGCGTGCGGCTGCGACTTGGTGATGATCCAGGTGTAGTTCATGTCACGACTCGGTCACGGATGTTAGCCCCGGGGAACCCGCGAGGCTCTACCCGTGACACAGCTGTGACAGTAAGCAAGTGCCGCGGCCGTACGCTTTCTTTTGATTCCACTGGAGTTTCTGCACACATGCATTCGCGCGAGCGGTTTCTCGCGGCGTTGCGCGGCGACGCGCTCGACCGACCCCCCGTGTGGCTCATGCGCCAGGCGGGGCGCTATTTGCCGGGTTATCGCGCGCTGCGCGCCGAGCACAGTTTCTGGGATGTGTGCCAGAAGCCGGAATTGTCGACGCGCGCGGCGCTCGAGCCGCTGGAGCGTTACAAGCTCGACGCGGCCATCGTGTTCTCCGACATCCTGGTGGTGCCGCTCGCCATGGGATTGGGTGTGAGCTTCGGTCCGGGCGAGGGCCCGCGCATCGCGAAGCCGCTGCGCACCGGCGCCGACTACGACGCCTGGCAGCTCGACGGCGTGCTCGGGCGCATCGACTACCTGCCGCGCGCGGTGGCGCATCTCAAGCAGACGCTCGACGGCAAGTACGGCATCCTGGGTTTCGCCGGCGCGCCGTTCACGTTGTTTGCCTACTGCGTCGATGGCGGTGGCAGCGAGGACTTCCGCGAAGCGCGCACGCTCATGCATCGTGACCCGGTGCTGGCGAAGCGGGCGCTGAACACCATTGCGGATGTGGTGGCGGACCTGTTGTTGGCCCAGGTCGACGCCGGCGCCGACGCCGTGCAGTTGTTCGATTCCTGGGGCGGCCTGCTGGCGCCGGATGAGTACCGCGACTTCGCGCTGCCGGCCCTGCAACGCATCACCGCCAAGCTCAATGCGCGCAAGGTCCCGACTTTGCTGTTCGTGCGCGGCGGCCATCACCTCATGCCGCTGCTGGGCGACAGCGGCGTCACGGGCTTCTCGCTCGACTGGCGCACCGAGTGGCGCGAGGCGCGCAAGCTGTATCCGCGGCACATCCTGCAGGGCAACATCGACCCGGTGTTGTTGTTAGGCAGCGCCGACGTCATCCGCCAGCGCACCCGTGCGCTGCTGGAAACCATCAAGCAGACGTCGGACGGCAGGCTCAGCATCCTGAATCTCGGCCACGGCATCCTGCCCGGCACGCCGCCGGAGACCGTGGGCGCGCTGGTCGAAACGGTCACGGAATTCAGTTGAGATAGTCATGGTCCCGCTCGCGCTGGTCGGCATGAGTTATCGCGAGGCGCCCTCGGCGGTGCGCGCGGCGCTCGTGGCCTTCGATTCGCAGGCCGACGGCCCGGCGCAGCAGTTGCTGGACGCGGGAGAAATCACCGGCGTGGTGCGTATCGAAAGCTGCGCGCGTGTCGAGTGGCTGCTGGCGTCGCCGCGGCCCGCCTGGGCCGCCGAGCTGTTCAGCGCCGCGCTGATCGGCAATGCCGAAAATCCCGATCATCTGCGTCCCCGCGCGCGCCACGGCGCCGCCGCGGTGGGTGGACTGTTGCGCGTGGCGGCGGGACTCGATTCGGTGGCGCAGGGCGAGCACGCCATCGGCAACCAGGTGCTGCGCTCCTTCGAGCGCGCGCACGAGGCGGGCACGGTGTGCCGCAACCTGCACGTCGCCTGGCGCGGCGTGGGTGAGTTGTTAGGCCGCGCGCGCCGGATCCTGCCGCAGGGGCGCACCGGTGGCGTCCAGGCACTGGTCGCCAACCGCATCCTCGACGTGCCGCGCGACGCGCCGATCGCGGTGTTCGGACTCGGCGAGATCGGCCGCGCCATGTTGCGTGCCCTGGCCGATGCGGGCTTCACGGCCGTCGAAAGCTTCAATCGCGCCAGCATGCGCGCATTCGAGGGTGCCGTGGCGCGTGCGCCCATCGTGATCGTGGCGTCGGGCGCGCCACACGCGTGGCTCACGCTTCCCGCCGGCAATGGCCGGCGCGTGTTCGACCTCGGCAGTCCGTTGCAGATCGTCGCGGCGCCGGGTTGGCGGCTCACGCCGCTCGATGAGCTGCTCGACGGTCACGGCGCGGTGCTGCCCGAGGCCGATTACGCGGCGCTCGATGCCGAGTGTTCCGCCGCGGCCGAAAAGGTCTGCCAGGCGTTGCTCGCGCCGCCGCCGAGCGACACACTCGCGGCGATGACCGCGATGCGCACGGAATTCATGCAGAACAAACTACCGGGCCTGCTCGAAGGCCTGCCGCCGCAGCGCGCGCGCAAGGTGACCTCCGAGGTCAACGCGGTGCTCCACCAGTTCATCTCGGCGGCGAGGCGTGAAACCCCATGAGCCCAGGAAAATGAGCGAATGGCGCATCGGCAGCCGCGGCAGCGACCTCGCGCTGTGGCAGTCGCGAACCGTGCTGAAGGAGCTGCGCGCCAACAATGACGCCGCGGACCGCTGGCAGTCCGACATCACGGTGATCACCACGCGCGGCGACGTCGACCAGTCGCCGTATCTCGCGGGCGGCGTCGAGAAGGGTTTCTTCACCAAGGAGCTGGAGATCGCGCTGCTCGAGAAGCGCATCGACCTCGTGGTCCACTCGCTCAAGGACCTGCCCACGGCGGAGCCCGCGGGCCTGTGGAATCGCACCATCCTGCCTCGTGCCACCGCGGCAGACTGGCTGTTGATCCGGCCGGAGTTCCACGTGCCCCGCGAAGACGGACTGCTGCCGCTGAAGGCGGGCGCGCGCGTCGGCGCTTCGTCGCTGCGCCGCACGGCCTTGTTAGGCCACTACGCGCCGCAGGCGCAGGCGGTGCCCCTGCGCGGCAACGTGCCCACGCGGGTACGCAAGCTCGGCGAGGGGCAGCAGGTCGATGCCATCGTGCTGGCCGCGGCCGGGCTCACGCGCCTGAACCTGGACCTGTCGCCCTTCGTGGTGGTGGAGCTGCCGCCGGAGTGGTGGGTGCCGGCGCCGGGGCAGGGCGCGCTGGCCGCGCAGTGCCGCGCCGCCGATCACCAGGTCGAAGCCCAGGTGGCGACCATTGTCGATGCCGCCTGCGCGCGCGCCGTGTTCCTGGAGCGCGAATTCCTGCGCGTCATCGAGGGCGGCTGCTCGACGCCTTTCGGCTGCTACATCGTGGGCGAGCGCGCATCCATCGGCATCGCCACCGAGCAGGGCTGGGCGTCGCGCCGCATCGAACTACCGCCAGATTTCCCGGAGGACTCACAACGTGACTCATTCATCCGCGCCGCCGTCGCTGGCTGCAAGCCCGGGCTCCCGCAAGCTGACGCTGGAAAAATCGGCCGCACTGTACGGGCGCGCTGAAGCGCTGATACCCGCGGGCGTGTCGAGCCCGGTGCGCGCCTTCCGCAAGGTGGGTGGCACGCCGATATTCTTTCGCGAAGCGCAGGGCGCCTACGCCATCGACGAGGACGGCAACCGCTACCTGGATCTGTGCATGGCCTGGGGCCCGCTGATCCTCGGCCACGCGCATCCGAAAGTGACCGAGGCCGTGCAGCGCGCCGCCGCCCAGGGCCTGGCCTTTGGCACCGCGCACAAGCTGGAAGGCGAGCTCGCCGAGCGCGTGCTCGCGGCCTATCCGTACGCCAGGCTGGTGCGCTTCGTGGTGAGCGGCACGGAGGCGGTCGCCACCGCCGTGCGCATCGCGCGCGCCAGCAATGGCCGGCGCCGCATCCTCAAGTTCGACGGCTGCTACCACGGCCACGTCGACCAGCTCATGGTCAAGGCGGGCAGCGGCGTGGTCACGCAGGGCCTGGCCGACAGCGCGGGCGTGCCGGCCACCGTGGCCGCCGACACGCTGGTGATTCCGCTCGGTGACGTCGCCGCGCTGGAGCGCGCCTTCGCCGAGGCCGGCAAGGACATCGCAGCCGCGATCATCGAGCCGCTGCCGGCCAACAACGGCCTGCTGATCCAGTCACCGGACTTTCTCAAGCGCCTGCGCGAGCTCACCTCGCAGCACGGCGCGGTGCTGATCTTCGACGAGGTGATCACCGGCTTTCGCTTCGGTTACCACGGGTACGACAAGTTGTTAGGGATCGAGCCCGACCTCACCACCCTCGGCAAGATCGTGGGCGGCGGACTGCCGGTGGCGGCGGTGCTGGGCCGCAAGGAATTGCTGGCGCAGCTGGCGCCGCTCGGACCCGTCTACCAGGCCGGCACCATGGCCGGAAATCCGGTGTGCCTCGCCGCGGGTGTGGCCACGCTGACCGAGCTCGCCAAGGGTGACGCCTACCGGCACATCGAGATGCTGGGCAAGCACCTGGACGCGGCATTCACCCGTCACGCGCTCCAGTCCCAGGCGCAGCTGCCGCGCGTGGGACCCATCGTCTGGCCGTATTTCGACACCCGCGCGACGCTGCCGGCGGCCGCGTCCGCCATCAGCGCGAGCGCGGTGGAGCAATACCATGGCCGTTATCGCGGCTGGCTGGCGCATGGGGTCTACCTGCCGCCCTCGGCGTACGAGGTGTGCTTCCTCTCCGCGGCTCACACCACCGCGGATGTCGATAAACTGCTGGACGTGCTGGCGACGAGCGAAAAACCCTGATGCGCAACGGCCCTCGTCAATGGGTTGGCCAATGGATCGCGGAACGGGCTGAGCTGCTGGTGCTCGCGTTTACCGTGCTCACCACGGCTTCGCTGGTGTTCTGGTGGACCATCCTGCTGCGCGGGGAAATGGTGTCCGGCGAGCGGCGCGAGCGCGAGGTGCTGCAATTGCGCGCGGACGTCAACGAAGCAGAGCGTGTCGCCGGCTTCGAGGAAATCGCCGCGCGCCACGCGCGCCGCAACATCATGCTGATCGGCGAATCCGCGTTGATGGCTCTCCTGCTGTCGGGCAGCCTCGTGGTGCTCTACCTGCTCGGGCAGCGACGCAAGCGTCAGCGCGAGGACATGGAGAAGCTGCTGCAATTCACCAGCCATGAGTTCAAGACGCCCGTGGCCGGGGTCAAGGGACTGCTGCAGAGCCTGGCACTCGGCAGCATCCCGGATGCGCAACGCGCCGAACTTCTCCGGCTCGGGCAACTCGAATGCGACCGGCTCGAACATCTCGCCGAGACCATCCTCGCCTATCAACGCGCCATGTCGCGCGACTCGCGCGAGGGGATTCCGGCGCTCGACGCCGTGCAGTTCCTCAATGACCTGCTCGCGCATCGCACGCGAACCGCGGCAGCCGGCGTGGTCAAGCTGGGCGAACTGCAGGCCGCGCAGGTGCTCGCCGATCGCGACGGGCTGCGCGTGATCCTCGAGAACCTGCTGGACAACGCGAACAAGTACGGCGGCGGCAGCGTGCAGCTCACGGCCGGCGTGGTCGACGGCCACTGGCGCCTCGACATCAGCGACCGCGGCCGGGGATTCACGCCCGAAACCGCCGAGAAGCTGTTCGACCTGCACAACCGCGGCAGCGGCGAGGGTGTCACGCACGGCGCGGGGCTCGGCCTCGCCATCGCGCGCCAGCTCGCGCGCCGCATGGGCGGAGACATCGGCGCCTTCAGCGCGGGTCCCGGGCAGGGCGCGGTGTTCAGCGTGACGCTGCAGCTCGCGCCGGCCGGTGCCGCGCCGGTGGGCCACGCAGGAGCGGCGCATGGTTGACCGCATCGCCATCGTGGAAGACGAGCGCCTGGTGCGCGAGCTCGTGGCCGTCAACCTGCGGCACGCCGGTTACGACATCGTGGCGGCGGAAAACTTCGAGCAGGGCAAGGAATTGCTCGCCAGCCAGGACTTCCAGCTCGCCATCCTCGACGTGATGCTGCCGGGCGGCGACGGTTTCGCGCTGACGCGATTCGCGCGCGACCAGGGCGTCAACGCGCCCATCCTGATGCTCACCGCGCGCAGCGACACCACTTCGAAAGTACGTGGGCTCGACGCCGGAGCCGACGACTATCTACCCAAGCCCTTCGACGTCAACGAGCTGCTGGCGCGGGTACGCGCGCTGCTGCGGCGTGCCAGCGGGCGCGCGGCCAGCGCGCCGCCGCGCCTGGCGTTCGCGCGCTACTGGGTACGCTTCGACACCGGCCAGGCGCTCACCAACGAGGGCGAGGTGTCGCTGTCCGACAAGGAGCTGCGCCTGATGGAGGTGTTCTCGGCCAACGAGAACCGCGCGCTGACGCGCACCGACCTGCTGGAAGAGGTGTGGGGCATGGACCAGTTTCCCACCGACCGCACGGTGGACAACTTCATCCTGCGCCTGCGGCGTTTGTTCGAGCCTGATCCCGAGAACCCGGTGCACATCGTGACGTTGCGCGGCCGCGGATACCTGTTCCGGAGCGCGCCATGACGATCGCGACCCGCGGGGGCGCGTCATGAACGCCGCCGCGCTGAAAGTCACGCCCATTGGCGGCGCCGAAATCGAAGCGGCGCGCGAGTACTTCACCGGCTTGCACACGCGCTTGAGCGATGCCTGGCAGGCGCTCGATCCGCAGGCGCCGCAGCGCCGCGACGAATGGCAGCGTCCCGCGGGCGACGTGTTGTCCGGCAACGGCCGCCTGTCGCTCATCGAGAATGGCGCGACATTCGATCGCGCCGGCGTCGCGTTCAGCGACGTCACCGGCGCCAGGCTGCCCGCGGCCGCCAGCGAGCGGCATACCGAACTCGCCGGGCAACCGTTTCGCGCGATGGGCACGAGCGTGGTGGTGCACCCCGTGAATCCTTACGCGCCCACCTCGCACGCCAACGTGCGACTGTTCACCGCGCGCGGTGGCGAGGTGTGGTGGTTCGGCGGTGGCTTCGACCTCACGCCGGTGTATCCCTTCGACGAGGACGCGCGCGCCTGGCACCGCGCGGCGCAGGCGGCGTGCGCGCCCGCGGGCCCGCGGGTCTATCCACTGCTCAAGGACGCCTGCGACAAGTACTTCTGGCTGCCGCATCGCGCCGAGACGCGCGGCATCGGGGGCCTGTTCGCCGACGATCTCAACGACGCGCTCGCGGAAATCGGCGGCGATTTCGCGCATTGCTTCGCGCTGATCCGCCGTATCGGCGACGCCTATCTCGATACCTACGTGCGAATCGTGCGCGCGCGCCGCGACACACCGTTCGGCGCCCGCGAGCAGGATTTCCAGCGGGTCCGCCGCGGCCGCTACGTGGAATTCAATCTCGCCTTCGATCGCGGCACGCGTTTTGGTTTGCAGTCGAGCGCGCGCACCGAATCGCTGCTCATGTCACTGCCGCCGCGCGCGGAATGGCGTTACGACTATCGGCCCGAGCCGGGCTCGGCCGAGGCGCGCCTCGCCGACTACCTCAAGCCGCGCGACTGGCTGGGACCCTCGTGAAGGCCGGCGTATTGCTGGTGAATTCAGGCACGCCGGCGTCGCTCGAAACCCGCGACGTGCGCGCCTTCCTCGCCGGCTTGTTAGGTGACCCGCGCGTGGTCGAATTGCCGCGCTGGCTGTGGCTGCCCATTCTCCACGGCATCATCCTGCGGGTGCGCCCGCGCGCCAGCGCGAAGAAATACGCCGCCATCTGGACGCCCGCGGGCTCGCCTCTCGCGATCGAGAGCGAGGCGCTGCGCCACGGGCTCGAGCAGGCGCTCGCCGCGGAGCAGATTCCCGTGGCGCTGGCCATGTTGTACACCGGTGGGGCCAAGGTGCCCGATGCCATCGCCGCGCTGCGCGCAGCCGGCGCGGAGCAGATCGTGGTGATCCCGATGTTTCCGCAGTACTGCGGCGCGTCGACCGGCGCGGTTTTCGACCAGGTGGCCAGGGCATTGCAGGCCGCGCGTCACGTGCCGGCGCTGCGCTTCGTGTCCGACTACCACGCGATGCCGGCGTACATCGACGCGCTGGCCGCGAGCATCGGCGAGCACCGGCGTGCCCAAGGCGGGACCCGGCACCTGTTGATGTCCTATCACGGCGTGCCGGAGCGTTACGTGGCGCAGGGCGACCCGTACCGCGCGCAGTGCGAGCGTACCTCGGCGCTGGTGGCGCAGAAGCTCGGGCTCGCGGCAGGCGAGTGGAGCGTGTCTTTCCAGTCGCGCTTCGGGCGCGACCGGTGGTTGCAGCCGTACACCAGCGAAGTGCTGGCGGGGCTGCCGGCGAAGGGGGTGCGCAGCGTGAGCGTCGTGTGCCCGGGCTTTGCCGCCGATTGCCTCGAGACACTCGAGGAGATCGGCATGGAGAACCGCGACGTGTTTCGTGCCGCCGGTGGCGAGACCTACCACTACATCCCGGCGTTGAACGCGCGTCCCGATCACGTCTCGGCACTGGCGGCCCTGGTCACCGATCAACTGGCCGCCGCGCAGGGCGGCAGCCTCTCGCCGGACAAATCCGCATGCTTTGGTTGAAGGCGTTCCACGTCGTGGGCGTCGTGAGCTGGTTCGCGGCGCTGTTCTACCTGCCGCGCCTGTTCGTGTATCACTCGCAGATACAGGGCTCACAAATACAGGGCGCGTCCATCGACGACGCCCCCGGCAACGCGCGCTTCAAGATCATGGAGCGCAAGCTGTTCGGACTCATGACCATCGCGGCCCTGATCGCGATCGGCTTCGGGGTGGCGATGATGGCGGCCGCCCCGGACTATCTACTCATGCGCTGGCTGCAGGTGAAGCTGCTGCTGGTGTTCCTGCTGATCGCGTACCACGGCGCGTGTTTTGCGCTGCTGCAGGAATTCGCCGCCGACCGCAATGCGCGCACGGAGCGCTGGTACCGGCTGTTCAACGAGATCCCCGCCTTGCTGCTCATCGGCATCGTCATCCTGGCGGTGGTGAAACCCTTCTGAGCCGGCCCGGCGCGCGCGCATCCGGTACCATCGCGCAAACAACTTCGTGCGGTGTACCCCCATGCGCGTATCCAGATTCGTCGCCCTTGCCTCGGGCGTCCTCGCCTTCCTGATCGCGGGTTGCTCGCGGGAACAGCCGGAATCCGAAAAGCCGCCGGCCGCCGCGGCTGCGCCGGTGGCGGCGCAGGACTGGCCGGCTTTCGCCGCGGCGTTCATCGAGGCGCGCTTCAAGGCCGAACCGTCCTTCGCGGTGCAATCGGGCCGCCACGAATTCGACGGGCAGATGCCGGACTGGAGCCGCGCGGCTCTCGAGGCGGACGTCGCCGAACTGCGCAGCCAGCGCGAGCGACTCGAGATGGTGGATGTCGCGGGCCTGAGCAGCGAACAACGTTACGAACGTGAGTATCTTCGCTGGGTCATCGACAGCGAGCTCTTCTGGCGTGCGACCGCGCAGTCGCCGTACCGCAATCCCGCCTGGTACATCGAGAAGCTCGACCCCTCGATGTACCTGACGCGCGACTACGCGCCACTGCCGAAACGCCTGGAGGGATTTCTGGGTTATGCGCGCGCCATCCCGCGCCTGGCCACGGCCATCCGCGCCAACCTGCGCACGCCGCTGCCACGGCCATTCATCGAGCGCGCCACCGGTGGCTTCGGTGGTTATGCGAGCTTCTTCCGCGACGAGACACCGGCCATCATCGCGCAGCTGCCGGATGGGCAGCTCAAGAGTGATCTCACCACCGCCACCACGGCCGCCGCCGCGGCCATGCAGGATCTCACCGCGTGGCTGGAATCGCAGCGCGCCACCGCGACTGACGATTTCGCACTCGGCGCCGCCACGTTTTCGGAGATGCTGCGGGTCACCGAGCGCGTCGGCGTGCCACTGGAACAACTCGAACTCGTCGGCCGCCAGGACCTGGAGCGCAATCGCGCCGCTCTGACCGAGGCTTGCAGGAGCTTCGCGCCCGGCGCAAGTCTCGCGGCCTGCGTCGACAAGATGCGTGCCGACAAGCCGCGCGGTGGCAGCGTGGAGGGCGCGCGCAAACAACTCGAGCAGTTGCGGAAATTCGTGCTCGACAAGCGCCTGGTCACCATCCCCAACCAGGAGCAGGCGCTGGTCGCCGAGTCGCCGCCGTTCAATCGCGGCAACTTCGCGTACATCAGCATCCCGGGCCCGTTCGAGAACCCGGCGATCAAGGCGACCTACTACGTCTCGCCGCCCGATCCGAAATGGAGCGCGGCCGAGCGCAACGCCTACCTGCCGGGCAAGGCCTACCTCCTGTACGTCTCGGCGCACGAGGTGTGGCCCGGTCACTACCTGCAATCCCAGTTCTCGAATGCCAACCCGTCGCGCGTGCTCGGGTTGTGGTGGGACTATTCATTTGGGGAAGGCTGGGCGCACTACACCGAGGAGATGATGTACGACGCCGGCCTCGGCGCCGGCGACGCGGAGATGCGCGTCGGCATGCTCACCAATGCACTGCTGCGTGACGTGCGCTTCCTGTCGGCCATCTGCCTGCACAGCGGCTGCATGTCGCTGGCGGATTCGGAAAAGATGTTCCGGGAGCAGGCATTCGCGGACGCCGGCAATGCACGCCAGCAGGCCCTGCGCGGCACCTACGATCCGGGTTATCTCGCCTATACCCTCGGCAAGCTCATGATCCGCAAGCTGCGCAACGACTGGATGACGGCCCATCCCGACGGCACGGTGCAGCAGTTTCACGACAGGTTCCTGTCGTACGGCACGCCGCCGATCCCGATGGTGCGGCGGGAAATGCTGGGCGCGGTCGGCAACGTCTTCTGACGGCGACACTAACTACTCCTGTTGCGCTGCAGGAGCGACCGGTATTCACCGCGCCTATTCGAAGTAGGTGTCGTGAGCGCAGCAAACGGTTCCGCGCGACGAAAGAATATTTCCTGACGCACCGTCATGTGGCACCGGAAGCAAGCGCTAACTTCTGTCGGTGCATGTCGGCGCGTGCCGACAATGCGTAGGCAAAAGTGCTGAGGGAACTTCTTACGGAAACGGTGCTCGATATGGTCCATGCGCACATTCTTTCTGACAGCGGCCGCGTGCGTGGCCGCGGCGGGAGTTGCGCTCGCACAGGTCGAGGCGAGCAGCAGCACGTATTTCATCGACGTGGATCCGGCGCGTTACAACGGCCCGCCGGGGCAGCGCCTCGCGGTGATGCTCGGCGACCAGCCACGGCACGTGATGCTCAACGCCCAGGACGAAATCTGCGTCCAGCTGCAACGCGCCACGACCGACAGCTCGGTCGTGGCGCGCGTTCGCGTGCTCAAACCCGAGAAACACGACGCGGCGGTGGTGACCGTCGCCGGCCCGGGCGTGTCGCCGGGCACGTTCCGCAGCACGCCGTGGGGAATGTTGTTGCGCATGGTGCCGGACAAGGCCGTCACGCTGGATCTCGTCAAGCCCGTGGGCACTTCCGACGCCCCGGTGTGCACGCTCTGAGCGTTATCTAACTACCGGGCCGTTCCTGCCGCACCAGGTCGATGATGCGGCTCTCGTTGTCCGCGCCGAACCCGGCCGCGCACAGCCGCCGGTAGAGCTCCGCCGCCGCTTCCCCCAGCGCCTGTGGCGCGCCGAGCCGGCGCGCCAGCCGCAACGCGTATTCGACGTCCTTGAGTCGCAGCGCCGGCGTGAAGTTGACGCCCGTGGAATGGTCGCCCGCGATGAAGCGCCGTACGTTGCGCACCACCTGCGGACTCGCCGCCTGTCCGCTGGCGATGGCGTCTGCCACCAGTTTCCGATCGAGCCCGGCGCGTTCCACCAACGCCATGCCTTCGGCCGCCGAGGCGATCTGCACCGCCCCGAGCAGGTTGACCATGAGCTTGTACACCGTGCCCTGGCCCACTGCGCCGAAGTGCAGCACGCGCGTCGCGAGCGAGGCGAACACGGGTCGCGCCGCGTCCAGGTCGGCGGCGTCCGCGCCCACGAGCAGCGTCAGGGTGCCCGCGGCCGCGGCGTCGGGCAGGCCGGTGACCGGTGAATCCACGTAGCGGAATCCGCGCGCGCGCACCTTGTCCGCGAGCTCGAGCACCCAGTCATAGGAAAGCGTCGAGCACTCGATGGCGAGTGCGTCGGGCGCGTTGTCCGCGGCCAGTGCGCCTTCGTCGCCCAGCCACATGGCGCGCGAGGACTCGTCGTCCGCGGTCATGCCGATGATCACGTCGGCCTTGCGCGCCGCGTCGCGCGGTGAAGTCGCCACGCGCACGGCGAAACGCGCCAGGGATTCGGCGCGGGCGGCGGTGCGATTGAACACGGCGAGCGTGTGTCCCGCGGCGGCGAGCCGCGCGGCCATGCCCACACCCATCTTGCCGAGTCCCAGGAAGGCGACGCGCATCAACTGGTCCCAACTCCCATGTCAGGACTCGATATTAACCTCAGCGCGCGAGCCACCCGCCATCCACCGGCAGGATGATGCCGTGGACATAGTCCGACGCGCGGGACGCCAGGAACACCGCCGCTCCGCCAAGGTCCTGGGGGTTCCCCCAGCGTCCCGCGGGAATACGCGCGAGGATTTCCGCGTTGCGCCTGGCGTCGGCCTGCAGCGCCGCGGTGTTGTTGGTCGCGAAATAACCTGGCGCAATCGCGTTGACGTTGATGCCCTGCGCGGCCCATTCGTTCGCCAGCAGGCGCGTGAGGCCGGCGATGCCGCTCTTGCTCGCGGTGTAGGAGGGCACGCGGATGCCGCCCTGGAACGACAGCATCGAAGCGATGTTGATGATCTTGCCGCCGCCCGCGGGAATCATGTGCCGCGCGGCGGCCTGCGAGAGGAAGAACACCGCCTTCAGGTTCACGTCGAGCACCGCGTCCCAGTCGGCCTCGGTGAAGTCGATGGCATTGGCGCGCCGGATGATGCCGGCGTTGTTGACCAGCACGTGCAGGCCGCCGAGTTTGCCGGTGATCTCGGCCACGGTGCCGCCGTGGTTGGGCTTGTTGCCGAGGTCGGCATTCACCCAGATCGCGCGCCGCCTTAGCGCCTGGATGGCCGCGACGGTCTCGGCCGGATCGCTGCGGCCGACGAGCGCGACGTCGGCGCCGGCCGCGGCCAGCGCTTCGGCGATGGCGCGGCCGAGGCCGGTGTTCGCGCCGGTGACCGCCGCGACGCGGCCCTGGAGATCGAACGCGCTCACTTGAGCACGTTCATCGGCACCCAGGCGACGTCCTTGTATTCCTGGTTCTCGCCGCCCATGGCCCAGATGAAGCTGTAGTTAGAAGTGCCGCAGCCGGTGTGGATGGACCAGGGCGGCGCGATCACCGCTTCCTCGTTGGCCACGAAGATGTGCCGGGTCTCGTGCGGTTCGCCCATGATGTGCACCACGCGCGCATCGGGCTTGAGGTCGAAGTAGAAATAGGTCTCCGAGCGCCGCTCGTGCAGGTGACAGGGCATGGTGTTCCATACGCTGCCTTCCTTGAGCGAGGTCAGGCCCATGAGCAGCTGCGCCGACCTGCAGATGTCGGGATTGATGTACTGGTAGATGGTGCGTTCGTTGGCCGTCGCGGGCGCGCCCACCGGCATGGGATTGGCGCGCGCCAGGTCGATCTTCACCGTCTCGAAGCGCGCGTGCGCCGGCGTGCTGGCGAGATAGAACTTGGCGGGTGTCGCCGCGGAATCCGAGGAGAACGACAGCGTGTTCGTGCCCATGGGCACGTACAGGCCTTCGCGCGCCGCCAGCGCCGTGGCCTTGCCATCGACGCTGACCTTGCCCGGCCCGCCGACGTTGATGATGCCGAGCTCGCGCCGCGCGAGGAACGGACCCTTGTTGAGCTCGGGCACCTCGTTGACCTCGATCGCCTTCGAAACCGGCATGACGCCGCCGACGATCATGCGTTCGACGTGGCTGAAAGTGAGGTTGACCTCGTCGGCCGCGAACACGCCTGCCACGTGGTAGAGCTGCCGAAGCCTGGCGGTGTTGGCGGTTTCGATGATGGACGGATGGCTCGCGTGGCGGCTGTCGAACTTCATGTTTTCGGGGTCCGGATCGGGCTCGGGGGGCGGGGATTCTAGCCTGACGCGCGCCCCGAGGAAACCGGTGTCATTTCCCGTGGGGACTGTCCCCGTTTGCTAGGAAACGAAGAATGTCCCCATTACCTGGGGGGTGGCTGGCAGGAGTCGCGGATGACCAGGTGCGGCTCGAGCGGCGTGACCATGGCATGGGTGCCGCCGGCCGCCTCGGGATGCAGGATCTTGCCGGCGGCGATGCGCCCGAGCTCGCGGATGGGCAGGCGGATGGTGGTCAGCGATGGCAGCAGGCGCGAGGCCAGCGGGCCGTCGTCGAAGCCGACGATGGACAGGTCACCCGGGATCGAAAGTCCGAGCCGGTTGGCGACCCGGTACACGCCGGCGGCCATCTCGTCGTTGCTGGCGAAGATCGCAGTGGGGCGCGGATTGAGCGCCAGCAGCTTCTCGCCGCCGGCCACGCCACTTTCGTAGGTGTAGCCACCCTCGACGATGAGCTCGTCCGGAAACGGGATCGAACGCGCCGCGAGCGCTTCGCGAAAGCCGGCCAGGCGTTCCACGGCCGAGCGGAAACCCGGCGGGCCGGCGATGTAGCCGATGCGCTTGTGGCCGAGCGAGATGAGGTAGTTAGCCACCTCGGCGACCGCGAGGCGGTCGTTGGAAATCACGATGCGCGCCGGGTCGTCGAGCACCGTGTAGGTGATGCGCACGTAGGCGCAATCGGCCGCCGACAGGGCGTGCGTCAGCTCGTCGTTCTCGGAGACCGGCGGCAACAGGATGGCGCCGCGCAACTTCTGCCGTTCGGCGAAGCGCCGCACGCCGGTCACGAAATCCGGCTTCTTGCGGTCGCAGGGATGCACCACGAGCTCGTACTCGGTGTTGCGCACGGCGTCGAGCACGCCCTCCATCATGTTGACGATGTACTGCGCGTTCGGATTGTCGTAGATCAGCCCGATCAGGAACGACTTGCGGAACGCGAGGCCGCGCGCCTGCGGGTCGGGCACGTAGCCGAACTTATCGATGACCGCCTGGATGCGCGCGCGGGTTTCTTCCTGCACCAGTGGCGACTGGTTGATGACACGCGACACCGTCTTCTTCGACACGCCCGCGAGTCGCGCGATGTCATTGATGGTGGCGTTGCGCCCCGGCCTGATCATCGCCGGCCTGGTCGGCGGCGCGGCCTTGGGAGCGGCACGCGCGACGGTGTTCTTCTTTCTCGGGCGCGTCATGGCCCGGGGATTGTACGAGACCTGCCGGCGAATCGGCAGTGATGTCCCGCAATGTCCCGCCGGGGCCCAGTCTATGCAACCGGTGTCATCGGAATCGCCACACAACGCAGTACGCCGAGACCCGTGAATACCGCTTCGGTCGCCTGGCCGGCGGCGATGGAATGCACCCCGGTGACCGCTCCCGTGGACACCAGCGTACCGGCGCGCAGCGGCCGTCCGCGGCGTGCGTTACAGCGCAGCGCGAACGCCAGCGCCGCCAGCGGTCCGCCGCTCACGGAGGCGGCGCTGCCGCGACCCACGACGGCGCCATCGATTCGTGTCTCGCATCCGAGCGCCTCGAGGTCACGTGTTTCCCAGCCGGGAATCTCCGGCCCCAGCAGCAGCCCCGCGTTGTTGCCGAAGTCGCTGGCGACCACCGCGGGTCCGAAATCGTTGATGTTCTGCAGCGGGCTGCTGGCGATTTCGATACCGACGTACATGGCCTTCACGAAGCGCCGCGCGCTCTCCGCACTCCAGTCGAACACTTCCGGCGGCGCATCTTTCGCGAGCTCCAGCACGAACTCGGCTTCGACCGCGGCGAAGCCGCGCGCGAACACCGGCACGTCAGTGGATTGGGAATCCCGCGCATGTCGCAGGCCGCGCCGGAAGATGGGGCCGACCAGGCGCTGCGTACCGTAGGTGTCACTGAGCGGCGCGGGGATCCAGCCGACTTTCCAGCCGACGATCTCGTCGCCCCAGAGTTCGATGGCCGCGTCCTGGCAGCGATAGGCGGACTCGAGGTCCGCGGGCTGGACGCCGGGATATTCTGTGAGCGAGCCGGCGGAGCGGCGCGCGCGCACGAATGCCGCGGCGGCACCATGGGCATCGAACACGGGACCGGAAACGACGGATACCAAGCGCTGAGACCTTCTTTCGCGAGCGTAAACCTACCGCCGGTGTTATATAGGGAAACCGGTGTCATTTTCAACGTTTCGAGGGGACAAGACATGTCAAATCGGATTTGGGCGCTGGGAATGCTGCTGTGCGCGCGGCTGGCGTTGGCCGAGGGTCCCACGCTCGCATTTCCGGGCGCGGTGGGTGCGGCGGCCACCACTCCGGGAGGCCGCGGCGGACAGATCGTGCG